>JAEEGL016384299.1_pt1 | contig 53349 bp, 35 predicted proteins | sample 9134231 | NCBI WGS metagenome assembly JAEEGL01 (sample SAMN16246548, study PRJNA631951) | gut metagenome | biome: gut microbiome; feature: rumen; material: fiber-attached | host: Bos | place: Iran: Karaj | collected 2018-10 | reverse complement strand
CTGACGGTAGAGAACTCGTTCGGTTGTAAGGACGTGTACAAGGAATGCATCTTCGTGAACATAACATCGTCAATCTACGTACCGACGGCGTTTGCCCCGATGAACCCCGCGCACAGTGTTCGTACGTTCCAGCCGAAAGGTTACAACCTGAAGACGTGCGAAATCTCGGTATTCGACAAGTGGGGTAACCTGTTGTGGCACTCGGATGCTGTAGAGGACGGCAAGTTCGTGGGCTCATGGGACGGTAGATACGAAGGCAAGATGTTGAAGTCCGACGTATATATCTGGAAGATGGAGGCAACGTTCCTTGACGGACAAGTCTGGGAAGGTTTCGATGTTGGTCACGGCAAGAAGGCTAAGTTCGGTAGCGTGACTCTGGTTCGATAGGAAATCATAGCGAACGATATGAAACAAGGAGATGTGACAAAATCGCATTTCCTCTTTTTTTGTACATGTAGAGACGCGATTTATCGCGTCTCTACATTATTTTCCAAAATATTCTTGTAAAGAGTATCGAGCTCGTGGAGCCAAATCTTGCGTAGCAAATTGTCCTGCCTGATATTTGTGATAAGCGGCCAATCCTATCATTGCCGCGTTGTCGGTAGTGTATCGTAATTCGGGTAGGAATGTTCTCCAGTGATATTTTTCTCCTGTTGCGACAATGGCATCGCGTAACCCTGAATTTGCGGCGACACCACCACCAATCACAACATCGCGAATACCTGTTTGCTTTGCGGCAAGAATGAGTTTTTTCATTAAAATGTCGATGATAGTTGCTTGTGCCGATGCGCAAATGTCATCAATGTTTTCTTCAATAAAATTCGGATTTTGTTTCACTTCTTTTTGCAAAAAGTAGAGTAGCGAAGTTTTGAATCCGCTAAAACTATAATCTAAATCGGGAATCTGAGGTTTGCTAAATTGAAATGCCTTGGGATTGCCCAATTTTGCGTGTCTGTCAATGTGTGGTCCGCCAGGATAGGGTAGCCCCAACACTTTCGCCGATTTGTCGAATGCTTCGCCAGCGGCGTCGTCAATGGTTGTCCCGATAATTTCCATGTCGGTGAAACTCTTCACTACAATGATTTGTGAATGTCCGCCAGAAACCAATAAACAGAGGAACGGGAATTGCGCCTGCTCTTTTCCCACTGTTTCGGGAGTGACGAGAAAATTTGCCAGCACGTGTCCGTGTAAATGATTGACTTCTATTAGTTTACAATTATTTGCTAATGCGAATGCTTTTGCAAAGGAACTTCCCACCAAAAGAGAACCGAGCAAACCTGGACCTCGTGTAAATCCCACGGCATCAATATCGTTGATGGAAACATCTGCTTGTTTCAGTGCATCGTCAACCACAGGAATGATGTTTTGCTGATGAGAACGGGATGCCAGTTCTGGAACAACACCGCCGTATCGTTCGTGAACTTTTTGACTTGCAATGGTGTTGGAAAGCAAGACCCCATCACGTAGGACGGCAGCCGATGTGTCGTCGCACGAAGATTCTATGGCAAGAATAGTTGTACTCATATTTTTTATTTTCGGTTGATACCTACCGACTTATGTTCTATATTTGCACGCAAAAATACGCTTATTTTCGTTGAGAGTGCTAAAACGTATCGCAAAAATATTCGCTTGGATTTTTGGTTCCCTTGTGGGTATCGTGCTTTTGGCGTATGTGTTGTTGCAGATTCCGGCCGTTCAAAAAAAATTGACTGACGTTGTTTCCGAAAAGATTGGATCGCTCATCGGCATGCACATAGAAATTGGCCACGTCGTCCCGATCCCGTGGGACGGATTGGTGTTGAGAGATGTTATAATGACGAATTCTCAAAACGATACCGTTCTTCAGTCTGCAAGCATAAAGGCTGTTCTTGACAGAATGCAGTTGGACTCGTCGTTTGTTTCCATAAAGGAAATTGGCTTGTCGAAACCAATGATTTGTGTAGAAAAGGATAGCTTTGGAAACCTCAATATAGCGTCGTTGTTGGAAGCGCTGAGTTCATCCGACACATCTTCGAAATTTCATTTGCAAATACACGAAATTTCTATTCGGGATGCCAATGTGCGTTATCGCGATTTGACCGAAGAGCAACATGCTGAATATGGTGTAAATTTCAGCAACATTGCGTTGTCGAAATTGTTTGTCCAAGCGCATGATTTTTCTATGTACGATGGAAATTATGCTCTTGCCATTGATAATCTTTCGTGTGAGGAGCAGTCGGGATTGAAAATTCAGTATCTGCACACGTCGGCAACAATGAGTGATACGTTGATTCGTTGTGAGGATTTGTCATTATACACACCACAGACAAAACTTGCGGCACAGGATTTTGCCATGAAATATGCCGATTTTTCAGATTTCTCGGATTTTTGCGAGAAGGTTTATTTGTCTGCTCATGTGCGAAGAACAACTGTCGCTCTTCACGACATCTCGTATTTTGCTCCCTCGTTGAAGGATTTCCCGTATTCGTGCTCTGTTGAAGGCGAGATGGAAGGTACGATTTCGGATTTTGCGATTGAAAATCTTCATATCGGATATGGTAGAAGTTCGCAGTTTGTCGGGTCTGTTTCGGCAAAAGGATTGCCCAATGTGGAAGAAACGCAATTTGTCATAAATGCGAAGAAACTGATAACCAATCAGTTCGACATAGAACATACGCAAGTACCTCCTTTCGATGAGGAACAGTTTGTGTCATTGCCAAGCACGTTACGAAATCTCACGTATTTTAATTATGTAGGAACGGTCAAAGGTGTTTGGAATGACTTGTCAGCAAAAGGCGTTTTGATTACTAATGCGGGGAAAGTCTCGACCGACGCGCGTCTCACGCAGAAAAAAACGAATGTTTGTACGGGAAAGATTGCTTTCGATGATTTTGATTTGTCAACGTGTTTGTCGGGTATGACATTATTGGGGAAAGCAACGGGAAATTTGGACATTGATGCCTCGTTTAATTCCGATTCGCTGATTAAGGCACAAATTGCAGGGACGCTCGATAAACTGGAGTTTAACGACTATGAATATACCGGATTGAATATTGACGGGAAACTTTCAGCTCGCAAGTTTTTCGGAAAGTTTGACATTGACGACCCCAATCTCAAAATGCGTTTTGGCGGATTGGTCGATATTTCCAAAGACGTGCCCGATTTCCGTTTTATTTCAAATGTAGAGAAAGCAAAACTCGACAAGTTGCATATTTTCAACGATAGTCTTTCAAACGCGGCTTTCCGGCTCAGCGTTGACTTTCAGGGTGCCGAGTTAGACGATATGAGTGGCGACGTGTCGATTCGCGATTTTCGATATTCTAACGCCAAGGGACAAATAGCAACGAAAAACATAGCATTGAATGTGGAACACGAAAACAAGAGGACTATTCGACTACATTCGGCGTTTGTTGATGCTTCGGTGGAAGGCGAGGGGAAATACACAGATTTGACCTATAGCGTGTTGGCATTGCTCAAAAAACACTTGGATTTTCTTCCGACAATTACTGAAAAATATGCTCAATCCGAGGATTTTGCCGCAGAGGTTGAGATAAAGCAGATGGATACGATTTTTTCTTTGTTGCAGTCGAATGTGCGAATTGCTGAACATACGAAGATTCAGGCTCAATACCAGAATTCCAACAATGTGTGCGATATAAGAATAAGTTCTCCGAAGTTCTCATATAATTCTGTGGAATTGCATAAATGCAAGGTGGATTGCTCTGTCAGCGAAGAAAGCATTTCTTATAATGCAATTGCTTATTTGTCGGATTCTTTACATAGGTCGTCAACAAACAATTCTTTGAAATTGCAGGGTTTTGTAAAACGAGGAGATTTGTCAACCGAACTGGATTGGGCGTATCGCGATGCGATTAAGACAACGGGCAAAATTTCCCTTGATGGTTCTATGATTTCCAAGGGTGAGAATAAACTTCCTAAGTTTGATTTGGTTATTCAACCAACGACCATTCAGGTGGAAGATTCGGTGTGGAATGTTGCGCAATCGACTATTGTTATTGATTCCACAAAAATTTCAATTACAAACTTTTCTTTGTCAAAGGACGCAAAGAAAATCTCGGTCGACGGAACTATTTCCGAAAATCCCGAGGATGTAGTTGTCGTTAACGTTGACAATTATGATTTGAGCGAGATAAATCCTATTATAAATAATGCACGAATTCGTTTGGCAGGACCGCTGCAAGGTCGCGTGCGCCTGAAAAACTTGTATGCCACGCCGCTTGTGTTTGCCGATGTGCAGTCTTCAAACATTTCGTTTAACGACAATCCGCTTGGCGAAATGCGTGTTCGTAGTTTCTGGGAAAATAGGGAAAAGTCTCTGCTTATGAAAATGTACATTCGTAAGGATAATACCCCGAATTTTGCCGTTGAAGGAAAGTACGTGCCACAAAAGGATTCTGTGCATTTTGACGTGAGTTTGACCGATTTTAAATTGGATAATTTCTCGGAAATTCTGCAAGGCACGGTCGATAATATTGTGGGAATGGCAAATGGCGATATTGACGTTGACGGAAAACTTTCAAATCTTACGTATTCGGGTGAAATTGAAATCGCAAACGGCTCAATGTTAGTAAATTACACTAATGTGCCTTACACATTTTCTGGTAAGTTGAAAGCACGGAAAACACGTTTTTTCTTTTCTGATTTTTCTATTGCCGACGCACAAAACAATCAAGGCAAAATCCATGGTTTTCTTGATGTGAAAGAGATTACCAATCCTCATTATCTTTTTGACATTCAGACTCCTAAAATGCTTGTGATGAAAACCACGGCAAAGGAAAACGATTATTTTTATGGTACTATTTATTATAATGGTACGGCAAAAATTGAGGGCGATTTGAACGAGACAGACATTTCGGGAAACGGAACGACGCTGGAGAACACCATTTGTAGCGTTCCTGTTAGCTATTCGGAATTGTCGGGTTCATACGATTTCTTGTTTTTCTCAACGGATTCGCTCACAGTGCAAACCTACGAAAAAGTAAAATCGTCGTCGGGGTTAACGCTGAACCTTACGTTGAACGTGACCCCCGATGCTCAGGCACAAATAATTTTTGACCCGAAAGTCGGCGATATAATAAAAGCGCGAGGGGCGGGAAATCTTCAGGTGAAGATGGATAAAGGCGGTGATTTGCAGATGTATGGAAAATATCAGATAGAAGAAGGAGATTACCTTTTTACGCTTAAAAATCTGATAAACAAGAAGTTGATCCTACAAAAAGGTGGAACAATCGTATGGAACGGTGACCCGCTGAATGCACAGGTTGATTTGTCGGCAAATTACGAGACCAAAGCATCGCCACAACCCTTGTTCGACAGTACGGTGAATGCCTCGAAAAGAATTCCTGTAACGTGTCAGGCCCATTTAAAGAATAATTTGTTGTCCCCCGACATTTCATACGACATACTGGTGCCGTCGTCGGCCACGCAAGTTTCGGAAGTGTTGTCAACATTGAGTGAAGATGAGATGACGTTGCAATTTTTCTCACTTATGTTGCAAAGTGCTTTTATGGCGGTCAACTCAAATTCGGGCGTGGGAGGTTCAGTGTCGTTCGAGGTGCTGAGCAATCAGTTCAACAATCTTTTGTCGCAAATAGACCCCGATATGGACGTGAGCGTGAATTACCGAATGGGAACCGACAACGTGACGAATAATGAGTTCGAATTTGGAATTTCCCGACAGTTTTGGAATGATAGGATAATGGTGAATGTCAACGGTTATACGGATTTTGGAGGCACGGGCGAAACCGAACAATCGTCGGACCAAAATCAGACAAATGATTTTTCTGGCAATGTGAGTGTTGAGATGAAACTCAATAAAAAAGGTACTATCAAAGTGAAGGGATTTTCGCGTAGCAATGAAGACGAGTTGTCCGAAAAAAGAGAAAATACCAATGGTGTAGGGTTCTTTTTCACGAAAGATTTTAACACTGTAAAAGATTTATTTCGCAAAAATCAAGAAGAATAATCTGCGAAATATCAAAAAATATCGTAAATATGCTTGTTGTCTAAAAAAACATTTCTATTTTTGTTTGTTGAAAATACTATAAGGTAACAAATTGTTAAATTCAAATTTAAGAAAATGAAGAAAAAATCTATTTTTCAAATTGTTCTTGGGTCTGCGGTACTATTGGCGATAGGTTGTAGTAGCCCAAACAAAATGTTAAAAAATGCTGCTACGGTACGTTATAATGTTACTCCCGATCCCCTTGAAATGAAGGGCGACAGCGTTGATGTATCTGTAACTGTTATGTATCCAGCAAAATATTTCAACAAAAATGCTGTATTGGAATTAACTCCAGTGTTGAAAGGTGACGGAGCTTCTGCTTCATACAAACCTGCAACGTTGCAAGGCGAAAAAGTTCAAGGCAATGGTGCCGTAATCTCTAGTGCAGGTGGCACATATACGTATACAGGAAAAGTTGCTTACGAAGATGCTTTGTTGGCTTCCGATTTGATGGTTAACAGCAAAGTGACTGTAAAGAAAAAATCAGTTGACTTGCCAGCTGTGAAAATTGCAGAAGGTGTTATCGCAACAGCTGCTTTGTTGCAGGATGACGCTCTTCCAATCGTTTCTGAAAACCAATTCAAACGTTCGGAAGTGTTGACTTCGGAATCTGAAATCGTATTCCAAATCAACAATGCTTCGGTTCAATCAAAAGAACTTTCAAAACAAGGTATCAAGGATATGAAGACTTTTGCTAAGAATGCAGAAGCTGACACAACAATGTCTTTGAAGAGCGTCGCAATCGTTGGTTACGCTTCTCCTGATGGACCAGAAGACGGCAACGAAAGTTTGGCAAAGAATCGTCAAGCTGCTGCTGAAAAAGCTTTGAAGGGCTCTATCAAAACAGAATACGAAGCTAATTACACTGCAGAAGACTGGGATGGTTTCCGTCAATTGATGGAATCTTCTTCTATCGGTGATAAAGATGCTATCTTGAACATCCTTTCTCAATATTCTGACCCTGTTGTTCGTGAGGCAGAAATCAAGAAAATGGGTGTTGTTTACAAAGAAATCGCTAACAGCATTCTTCCTCAATTGCGTCGTTCAAAAATCGTAGTAAGTGCTGAAAAAGTTGGTAAATCTGACGATGTTCTTTTGTCGGCTGGTTTGGGCAAATCTGATGTGAAACTTACTGAAGACGAATACTTGTTCGCTGCAACTATCGCTGAAAATGCTGACGATGCAGAAAAAATCTTGAAGAACGGTACTACTGCATATTCAGATTCTTGGAAAATCGTTAACAATTTAGGTTGCGTTCAATTAGAGGCAAATAAATTCGAAGATGCTCAAGCTTCTTTCGCTCGTGCTGACGAACTTTCAGAAGGCGACAAGGCTGTTAAGAACAACTTGGGTGCTTTGGCTGTAAAACAAGGCGATTTGGCAAAAGGTTATGAATATTTCGAAGTTGCACAAGGTGCTGGTTCTGAAGTAAAATACAACATGGGTACTGTAAAGGTAAAAGAAGGTGACTACCCAACTGCTGTTGAAATGTTCGGTAGCAACAAGACTTTCAACGCTGCTCTTGCTAAATTGTTGGCTGGCGATGTTGACGGTGCTCTAAGCACAGTTAACGATGTTGAAAATCCAGATGCTTCTTGCGACTACTTGAAAGCTGTAATCGGTGCAAGACAGAAAAATATCGATATGATTGTAACTAACTTGAAATCTGCTATCGACAAAGATTCTTCTTTCCGCGACAGAGCAAAGAAAGATTTGGAATTTAGAGATTTTGCAGAAGATTCAAGTTTTGAAGCAGTTGTAAAATAGTTTTCTTAAATTGATATAAAAAAGGGAATTGACTTGGTCGATTCCCTTTTTTGTTGCCGTAACCTAAAACATATCTTTCGGCTCTTCCGAAATGATTCCTACTGATTTTGCTCGTTGGTAGAGAGTTTCTATTGCCTTTTTGCCTTGTGTGCCGAGCGAAAGACTGAAATCGTTGACAAACAATGCGATATGTTTTTTCAAAACCTCGTCTTCTATGGCTTGGGCATGTTCGTGAATAAAAGCGTTTGATGCTTGTGGATGTGCATTTGCATATTCTATGCTTTGGCGAAGGAGATCATTTATCGTCTTTTTCAAATCGTCGGGGACATCGCGACGAATGGTGATTGCTCCAAGCGGAATAGGCGTATGTGTTTCGCTTTCCCAAAAATCACCCAAGTCGCGAAGCATGGAGAATCCACGTTCTGCATAGGTAAAACGGTTTTCGTGGATAATCACACCTGCGTCAAATTCTCCGCTCATAATTCGCGGTTCTATCTCCGAAAACAAGCATTCCGTCTTGTTCGTATAGTCGGGATAAGCCAAAGAGAAAAGCAGGTTTGCCGTGGTTTCCCTACCTGGAATCAAAATTCTTGATTGGGAATTTATTGCGTTTTGGTTTCCCTTTTTGCAAATAAACAACGGACCGTTGGCAAAACCTAATGCACTGCCAGCGTCAAGTATCTGGTATGTTTTATACACGTTTGCATAGGCAAAATAACTCAATTTCGTCATCTGTAAATCGCCTATCATAGCTCGACGGTTCAATTCCTGTACATCGGCTATTACTACTTTGAAATCTATGCCTTTGGTGTCGATTTTTTTATGCACCAATGCGTCAAATGTGTAGGTGTCGTTCGGACACGACGAAAAGCCAAGCGTTATTTCCATTCCAATCTAAATACTAAAGCTGAATTAGGTAAAATAGAGATTGGCAAGCCGTGTTCCAATACATCTTCGGTTGAAAATGAGTCGGAGAAATCGTGTTCAAACACTTCCGTCAACATCATTGTTCCTTTGAGCGGACATTTCATTGCTGACAAGACGTGTTCGCCCAAAATCAGCCGAAATGTGTGCATTTGTGTGAAATCGAAATTGATGACTATCAATATCTTTTCGTTTTCGCTGTAACGAGTGTATGCGTAAATTTTATCGCAGTCAAGATTTCCTCCGTAGTTTTTCCACATTAAGTCGTAGAAGTTACCATTTTGGATAGCGTCTGACTGCAAACGGAAATTCAACAGTTTCATATAAAACTCTCGTAAATCCTTTTGGTCTTCCGACAGACGTCCGCCGTCGAATGCACCGCCATTTACCCATTTGTTGTATTCTGGCAAACTCCAATAGTCAAAGATCGTGGTTCTTCCGTCAATGCCACTGAAACCTTCCTTGTACATTCCTTTTTCGCCTATTTCTTGACCGAAATAAATCATAAGCGGACCTGGATTTAACGTCGCGAGCAATACCATTGATGCACGAGCTTTATTCGCATCATTGGCAAAGAAGCGAGATGCAATACGTTGTTCGTCGTGGTTCTCAAAGAAACGGAGCATTTTACCCACCACGTGTTCGGTGCGTTTCCAATAATCGGAAATATATTTTGCACTGCCGTTGCCTTCAACCATCAAACGCATTGTATCGTACAAACCGACTTTATCGTACAAATAATCAAAGTGACCTGTTTCCAAGTATGTGGCGTACGCGTCGGGATTGTAAATTTCGGCAATAAAAATGATGTCGGGATTTATGTCCTTGATTTGCGGAATTACCCATCCCCAAAATTGTACGGGTACCATCTCTGCCATATCGCATCGGAAACCGTCAACGCCTTTGTTTGCCCAAAATTCAAGTATTTCCATCATACGAATCCATGTATCGGGAATCTCATCAAAATATGGTCTCCAGAAATCCTGATAATCAACGCCATAGTTCAATTTTACTGTTTCGTACCAGTCGTTTCGTGACGGACGAGATGAGAACACATCGTTTCCCGTAACTTTTGCAGGATATTCGTAATATGCCGGTTTTTTCTCATTGTATGGAAATACAATATCTTTGGGTAACTGCAATTCTTCGTTGGGGATATAATAGAAATTATTGTGTGGCGAAAATGAAACCGTCGTGTCGTCGTAACTGCCCAGCGATGTTCCTCCCAAAGGCAGATTGTCGGAATGATATTCTCGAGAAACGTGATTTGGCACAAAGTCGATAATACATTTCAAACCGGCCAGATGGGTGCGTTGTACCATATTCTCGAATTCTGTCATTCGTAAAGCCACGTTTGTCGCCAAATCGGGATCAACGTCGAAATAATCTTTTATAGCATACGGAGAACCGGCCCGACCCTTCACTACGTTGGGGTTGTCGGCAGTAAGACCATATTTTGAATAGTTGGTACACGAAGCGTGGCGAATAATACCTGTGTACCACACATGTGTAACACCAAATTTCTTCAATTCTTGCAGAGCAACCGACGTAACGTCGTTAAACTTGGAACAGCCGTTTTCCTCAATCGTTCCGAATTCCACATTTGATTCGTTCTTATTTGCGAACAATCGCGTGAAAATTTGATAGATATTGATAGACGTATTCATTTCAACCGTATCATTTTTCACAAAGATAAAAAAAATGGGACTACACAATTTGCATAGTCCCATTTTTCATTCGTTCTAACCTCTGTACGTTTCATTTTTTTGTTTTTTATTAGAGACGCGCCATGGCACGTCTCTAATATTCTATCATCTCGGTTCGTTCAATGTAGGGCTGCCATATTATGATAGCCCTACATGGGAATTACCGTATAAATTTCTCGCTGGTGATTTGTTTGTTGTCGATTACCGAGATAATGTAGATACCCTTGCGTTGTGGTACAGCGATACGGGCTTCTTCTACGTTGGTGAATTTCTTTGAGTAGAAGATTTGACCTGTTACCGACGTAATTACCACATAATTTGCCTGCGGATTGCGGAAGAATACTTCTATTTCTTCATCCGTGATAGAGAAGCGGGCGTTCTTGCCACAAGTTTGAACGGCAATTACCTTGGAATCGGTGTAGTTACCATCGTAATCTACCTGACGAAGTTTGTAATAAACTATGCCATCATTATCATCTTCATCGTAATAAACGTAGTTGTTCATTTCGGTAGTTGTACCGGCACCAGTAATGTAATCTATCTCCACAAAGTGTACTCCATCGAACGAACGAAGAATTGCAAAGTAGCTATTATTCGTTTCAGAAGCAGTTTGCCAACGAAGTTCAACAACATTATCGTCTATGCAAACGCCATAGAGCAATGTCATTTCTACAGGCATTAAATGACTCGTATTTGTATTTGGAAGCCCTTCTCTGTAAGCAGCCATACATTGTTCCTCGCTTGCAAACATCATATCTACTGTACCAGAATTTGTGAAATCATGTTCAACTATTGGGGTTGTTCCATCATAATAGTTTCCTGCATAATACAAGGTACCATTATTAGAACCTACGTTATCTGCTCCTGCGGTTCTATTACCACAATAATACAATGTACCGCCATCTTCTACGTTTATTGTAAACTGCCAAGTATAAGTAGGCATCTTGGCACCGATATTTCCGATGAATACATTTCCATCATCCTTCACGTTAAAGGAACTACCACTTGCACCACTTGAAACGGTAACACCCATTGCATACAACGTTCCTGCAATATTTATTGTGTAACCGCCTGTTCCATAACAAGAGAAAATGCCATCACCACTATTGTCGGTATCTTTGAGATAGATATTTCCACACGTTTGTTCAAGGGTAAATGTACCTCCACCTTGTTGGTCACGTCCTACGGTCATGTTACCATCTTCAACCGTAATGTCACCACCTATCCACGCAGGACAATTGATACCAGTATTATTAATATTTCCTTTGTACTTCATTACCATATCGGCATGTTTTACAACAAAGGTTGAATTACATTGGAAATCAACATATGCTATATCTCTACCATAATTTGAGTGAGCGAATTCAATTCCTTCAAAATTCACAAAACTACTACCAGCCTTATTTGTATTATCTATTAGCCAAACTGCATTAGAAGCATTGCGCACATGCACCATTCCCTGTCCATCATCTGCATCTGTCACATAAAGATTGGCATTAATCATCTCAATCTTTGAATTGTTGATGAATTGTGTATGGTGATATACGTTATAATCATCCAAAAGAACTGCAGCACCTTCTAATAAGTTTCCTGGAGCCTGACTTAATCCTGGCGACGACAAATCCCAGTTAACATTCTCTGTGTATAAATATCCGTTATTTATAATTGTACTATTAGTTAATACAATATCTGCCAAATATAAGTTCACACGACCATTGTTTATCAACGTAGATCTATTTGTATAACTGCCATTATTTGTATTATCGCTACCCACATCATCCATTTTGAAACCAAAGTCAACGGTCATCTCTCCTTTCGAGCCTATTTGTACAGTTCCTTTCTTTATCGTAGCAGTAATAAATTCAACCGTATCATTGATTATCAATTGCTCTCCCTTAGGAATAGCTATTTCAACAACAGAGTTGGAACCATTTATGACGAGATTATCTGAAATTGTCGTTCCACATTTTATAATCCATTTTGCATCTATCTCATCAAAGCGAGTTGCTCTGTCACCACTTCCATTTTCTCCCGTATGCCATGATTCAATATCTGTGATGTCCTTTCCTCCACTACAATCATAGTAATATGTCTTATTGGTTTTATCACGGCTAATAAGAGCGTAATATCCAGAAGCTCTAATTTGTGAGTACAAAATAGAACCATCATCTTCAGAACCGTAAATATCTTCAAAGAACACACCTGTTCTATCTGTTCCATACGCAAGGGCATTTATATTTGCCGCCAAACCACTTGCCTTAGAAACACCTACACTACCACTTGTATAACCAGCATTTCCATCAACATGCCATGCATCACCTGTTGATAATGCTACATCATCTTTCCCTTCTTCTCTTAATGTTCCGTCAATACCGGCATATTCAACACCAACCGTTACTTGAGGATTAACGGTTGTTGTTATTTCACTGAGCATCAATGGCTTATAGTCAACATCGTCACCTACTGGGAAATAATAAATGGTAGGCGACTCGTCAAGATTTTCGGGAAGAGCGTGCGTTATGGCACCATTTATATAACATGCATGTCGTGCAGAAGTATAATATCCTTGACCTATGGCAGAACTTGCGGGATTTGAAAGCAACAACACGTATGGGTTAGGGTCTGGATCCTCTTCATTTGCTTTGGCTGGAGCGTTTATTCTTAACACGCCTTCTGTAAGAATAAGATTATTTTGTACTTCTACATTTCCGTCTTGTTCAATAAAGAATTCTTCATTCAACGAAGCACCAGAATTTGATCTCATCGCTGTATCGTTGATAATGAGGTTATAGAATGTGAACGCTGGGATATGTTGTTTTTCTCCTCCGTTAAATTCAACCGTACTACCAGTTACAGTTTTCGTTCCCGAACCAGCTATAAGATCTTTCTTGATACCAATGATATTCTCATTAGAAAGTGTTCTATTCCCATTTCCAAGATTCAAATTGTAATAATTCATTGCTTCTACGGTAGTTTCGTTACCCGAAGAATAAGTAAATGTAGATGTTCCGCAATCGAAATGACCTATCAAATTAACAGCATTTTCTCCGCTACCCGAAACTGTAATATCATTTGCACCAGCAACTAATGTTGAACCTGCTCCGATATTTAATGTATTGGTTACTTCAATATCTCCAACAAGAGTTTTGTTACTTGCCGATTCTGTTTGCAAGTTATAGTATGTTAATGCTGCAACTTCTTGATTTACTGAGCCAACATATTGCACGGTTGAATTATTTGGATTGACGTTTGCAAGAGGAACGTCAGTTACGTTTTCCAATTTCTGTGTAATGACAACGTTTGCTCCTGGCTCGAATACTATATTACCATTTGCATCCTCTGTATTAATATATAATTGAGAATACTCTCCAGAACGGATTTTACCCGTAGCAGCTCCGCTGTAGGTAACGCTAGAACCTGGTTTTACTACAATATTATAATATCCATTTGCATTACCATCACTATGTGTTATTACGTCAGTTGCCAATGTTCCAAATTCAAAATCACCTTCTGTTGTTGTAATTGTAACAGCAGAACCATTATTTACATTTACCTTTACTCCGTTATCAGTATTTAATGTACCTGAGATGGTAAACATTTTGGCATCATTACGATAATCATGGTTGGCTATTTTTGTCATTTGTCCTTGCATTGCTTGTCCCGTGAAAGAAGCAATGTATTCACCATAGGAATTAGGTATTCCATATCCTCCATTGGGATTATATTTTTGCCAATCATCGCCTACAGATGTAAAGTCATTCCAGTTTCCATCACCAATAGTTATTTTTGAGCCTTCTCCTGATACATTCCACTCTTGACCTGATTTTAATTGAACGTTATTTTGATTTATGATATATTCAGAACCAGGAGTTGAGAAATCAGATGGTGACGAGCCACAAGCACCCGTTGCATTCGTACACCAATTAGAATATGTAAGGACATCTGAATCATCTCCTGTGCCACCTCGATAGTAATACACATTACCCATGGCCTTTACATTCACTGTTCTTGTAATAGTGACAACACAACCTGAAGCATTATCTCTAATGTACGCACCAATTGTAGCTTCGTATGGTGCGCCATCACAAGCGAACGAATACGTGTGAACCCCTGTTTCAGAAATACCTTCCATGCTCGTACTATGGTTGTTTATCCACCAAAAACGATCGTATTCGTTTGTTACATCGCTACCATCAAATTCCACTTTCATTACTGCACCAATTTCCTGTGAGCAGAATATTTCAGATGGAATTTCTACACCACCATTTGCAGGAATTTCATTAAAAGAAAGTTCTGGCACGCCATCAACAAACGAGATATTTGCTTTGTCTGTCGTATGTACCACATTCCCATTGGTTGATACCACGCAATGATAAGCTCCATTGCCCGAACCTGCCTTGGTTGGAGTATAAGAAGATGACGTTGCACCTGGAATGGCAACATTATCTTTATACCATTGATACGTAAGAGGTAAATTAGTAGCGTCTTCGCCTGTTGCGACTACACGAAGCGTATTTGCCGTGCTATTACAACTTGTCTGAGCATCAACATAATCTCTCAACGAAAGTTCTACAACATGAATTGTTGTTGTACACGTTTCATCATCTACATTATCCGATCCTTCTGAATCATGTGCAGTAAAAGTAAGCGTTCTATCTCCCGCCGAAGTAAATGGTGTAGCCAATGTTGCGGTTACATCTTGTATAGTATTTTTGTCAATCGAAGTTTGTGACAAGCTGAACGATGTAGCCGCTGAACCCGACAATGACAATGCTATATCGCCATTAACGTGTCCACTTCCTACATTGAATACATTAGAATATGGCTGATTCGTATAAAGATACACATCGCTACCCATGCAACCATCAACCGTAAGCGTTGGAGTAGAAGTAAGTGAGACAGTGATGTTAACCGTTTCAGTAATTCCATTTCCATCGGTAACTGATACAGTCATAGGATAATCTCCTGCAGGAGCAGAAGAACTCACCAAGGTAATTTCTCCTGTTGAGGAATTTATTGAAAAATATCCGCTTCCATTTCCAGAAGTAATAGAATACGTCAAGTTATCTATACATGTAGAAGTTGTTGTAGATGTTCCCACCACCACATTCGTCATTCCTGCCACACGCATATAGGTATCGTAACTTGGCGTTATAGTTTTTACGTTTACATCGGCCGATGTTGTGCTATATGTAGTAATATCACATTCGTCTGTCACTCCATATCGTATATAATATGTTCCTGCGGCATTAAATACTGTAGCATCGGTTAAAGTATTAACAGAAGAAAAATTACTTGCCGTAGAGTATTGCCATATTGTGCTTGATTCCGTATCACCATCTTTATCTTTATCAGCAGACACTGTAAAACCCGTTGATGGCAACGTGAATGATCCACCCACACAAATATCATCAATAGAAATTGCACCAACTTCGGGATGTTTGAACATTGTTATTTGCACAGCATTACTCTTTCCTTTTTTGTCAGTGTTATCAATTGCATAATAGCGAATATATTTGTTATTGAACGATGCATCAGGACCTGTTAACGAAGCAAGTGTAGTCCAGTCATTTGAAGTAGGAGAGTCTGCCACTTCCCATCCTTGCGAAGAAATGCTTGTTTCTGGTTTAGGTGTTACTGTAGGGACATCCATAGACAAATTTCCGCCTTCACAAATTCTTTCAGGAGTTGTAATGTCGCTCACATCGGGACCACAATTTATGGTATATGTTGCTTCGGCGGTCACTCCGTAAGAGTCCGTTACAACAACTTTTACAATAGAACTATTGGCAAGGGCTTCACCAGGTTCAAATACGTCGGTAGCAGAACTTGACGTATGCGTTGCCTTCAACTCATTGTTTACATACCACGCATACGAGGCAATGACACCAGTACCAGCGGTAGCAGTAGCAGTGAACGAAGCCGAAGACTCACATTCAGTGCTTACCGAAGAGATTTCAATTTCAGGAGGACAAACTTTTGTTATGGATACTCCGTCAATAAAAAATACATTTGAATTTGTTATATGATTAGTTTCCGTTGTCAAAGCAATATCAGCCGTGCTACTACCACTCACAATTCCATTCAAGGTTGTAGTGCCACGATAGGGGACACTTCCTATTGACGTTCCATTCAGCATTACATCAGTTGTACACAATTCGTTTACTTGATTACCTAAGTTACCAATCGTAAATTGTACTGCATAAACACCAGTTGTAGGGATACCAGATAAAGATAACACTGTCGTATTTGAAAACAAATGTTTTTTCCAATAAAATTGGAAACAATCTCCTGTATTTCCAGACAATGCTAAATTTCTTCCTGCAAAAAAGACAGAATTAGCAATTTTATAGTAATTTCTATCATCGTCACCAGCCCATTGTTGGTCTGTCGTATTCAAAGACGTAGAAATGTTAACGCCATTAACTGTAGAACCAATTGTATTTGTTGAAAAATCAAAATTTGCTATATTTTGCCCAATACAGGACGCAACCGTACCATTCAAATTAAGAACACAAGGATTTGCTCCCCCAATACCGTCATCAAACGTAAGTGTGGCATTATGATTGCCTAATGAAGTTCCCGTGAACGTAATGGTATATGTTCCATTTCCATTATTAGTTACAGAATAGTTCGTGTTGTCGGAAAGGGTTGTCGAAACATCACTTAATTCAACACACGCAGTAGATACTGTTACTGTGGCAGTTGGATTAGCTTGATCTGGTTCTTTTGCAAAAGTAAGCGTTGATGGTGAGACGGAAATGGTTGGACTACCAGAAATAGTAACAGCACCAGAAAGTGCAGATTGCCCGTCACCACTACCTGCATAAATACGAACTTTATAATTACCCGCAACGGTTGGAGAATAAGAGCTACTTGTTGCACCACTAATTGGAGAATCATCTTTATACCATTGATATTGCGGATAACCACTTTCCTCATTTTCCATCCCAACAGGTGATGCAGTCAAGGTACTTGCTCCTGCACATAACCCATTTTCAATTATTGAAGCCGACCTGATTTTGGGTCCACAGTTAGGAGGTGTTGTTGACGTAGAAAGAATTCCATCCGGAGATATAATGATATAAATTGGAGCTTCTGAATAATAATTAAAGTACGCCGTATTATTATTCCAATTTACCGAAGAAGTTCTAAAAAAAGAATTATTGAAATAACGTCCATCTTGTTTTATTTTAAACGACATATATGTCCAGCCAGAATTTCCCCCACCCCGAATTGTATTGTAATAGTTATCTCCACAGTTCTGAAAATCTTCGTTGTCAATCGCCGAATTTTGTTCGACTTCTAATTTAAACGGTTTTGAAAAATCTATCACACAAGCCGGAATTTCAGTGGCAGAAAAAGATATTTCCTTTCTAGATAAATCCATTCTTATAACACCAAAAGAATTGGAACCTGGATTAAACTTTAGAGACGTATATTGAACATTATTCACCCAAGTATCTGTTTTTTTCTCTAATCCCGTCCAATTGGCCTCGTCATGTTCCCCGTTTTCGTATAGAAAAATATAATTATCATTATACGCCGCAACATCACACAAATAATAGACAACGCTTCCACTTGTGCATCCATCTTTTTTTTCTATATTAGAAGGATTACCCCATACTGATTCAATAGTATACGTCTGCCCCACACCACTCACAGCAAACCCCATCACACCAACTACCAATAGTAGGAGATTTCGGAACATTTTGAATGTAGAATTCATTTTCATAATTCTAATATTTTAAAGAGCAAGCGAAAAAATCGTTTGCTTTTGGTTTAACATACTTTTTTTACCATGCCCTGGAACGCCCGTGTAGCAAGGTTTCTGTGCATCACCACCTTACAAAAGACTATAGTCCATAGCATAGTGAACAAAAATAGGTATTTAAATATCTAAATGCAAATAATTTAGATGAATTTTTACTGGGTTGGTGTAAAATGTACACTAAAATATAGGGGAGGGTTGTAGAGACGCGCCATGGCACGTCTCTACAGAGAATGAACATCACGGATTGTGGTTGCATAAAACAAAAAACGTATATTTGCCCCAACATTAACACAAACAATCATGGTAAACGAAAATTTCAAAAACAGATTTCGTATTCCGTCTGCACGTGCCACATGGCACAATTATAACGCAGGAACGTATTTCGTCACAATTTGCACCCAAAATCGGGAACATTGTTTTGGGGAAATTGTAACAGACGGCAATGGTGAACCGAAAATGATGTTGTCGGAAATTGGGGGATATGTGGACAATTGCATTCAAAAAATATCACAACATAATCAATATGCAACAATCCCATTATATGTGGTAATGCCCAACCATATACATATGGTCATTATTATAAAAAATGATAAATGTAGAAATATGCCAAATACGCACGATGATTGTAGAGACGTGCCATGGCGCGTCTCTACAGACGGGAAAAACGAAACAATGCAATCAATCGCCAATAAACAAGGGCGTTTATCTACCACAATTGGCGGGTTAAAACAATCCGTTACCCGTTTCGCCAACGACCACGCCATTCCATTCGCCTGGCAAACGCGGTTTCACGACCACATTGTTCGCAATACCGATGAATTGAATCGTATTGCCACGTACGTTCAAAACAACGTGGCGCAATGGGAATCAGACAAATATCACGATTCGCTGCAGAGACGCGATTAATCGCGTCTCTACCATGGGGAATTAATTAATACAACGAAAAATTATTTTAAAACTATTGACAAATGGAAGGATCGTTTTGTATATTTGCCCAACAAAATTAACAGGATTTAGGAATACCGCATCGGATTGCAGTTCCGAAGGGAAGGGTTCAGAAATCCTGTTTTTCTTGTTTTATAGGGATGTTATCCGAAACACTATGAACAATACATTCATTCCATATTGTTTCATTCACAACAATCCAACTATCGCTTTCGCAGATTTTAGTTTTAAACAGATGACTTGCAACAATATAATCTCTTCTTTTAGGGTCTGGTACTTTGGAAATATATTCTGCATTATGTAACAATTCTGGCAACGTTAATAACGACTCGTTTTTCTCATTATAATGGATATGAGGTTGATTCAGCCATTCTTTAATGCCAGAAACATTAATATGCATCTCATAAGGAAATTTAGGATGCGACAAAACCTTACCAATTAGCAAACGTTTAGCTATGTTTTTTATCTCTTTTCTGCGTTGTTTTACAACCGTTTCTTTGTTCATCTTCTTATTGATTATGCACCACAAAGATACGGTTTTCTTTTTGTCAAAACATAGAATAATTAACAGAAAGTAAAATACCAAGATGGTGTAAAACGGACACTGGGCGGTTTGGGGGTAATGCAGAGACGCGATTAATCGCGTCTCTACGATTTTTATCACGGAATTGTGCAAACGTATCGTGTTCTGCCCTTTCCCATGATGCGATGTAGGGCTGCCATATTATGACAGCCCTACGACAAACATCACGGGGTAATGTTACATTATCGGTCGCAATTCAATGGTCATTCCCAATGACGAAGCAATTCGGTATAGGGTTGAAGCCTTGGGGTCAATCAGACCATGTGTGGCAAAGAGACAAAAAACATACGTTTGTCAATATTCCAACAAAGGAATTTCTTATCAACAATAGCAAATTATGAAAAAATCCCCTCTCCAACACTCTCATTTTGTTGAAATGATTTATTTTTGCTTGGATAAAGAGTAAAAATATGTCAGATCGTATTAACCTAAATGGCGTGAAATCTTCTTTTTCATTGCCACTGCAAATCATAACGGCAGTTTTGCTGCTGATGCAGATTTTCTTCTTTGGTATCGTATTGTATTTGTGTCGTAGTTTTCAGATTTCATTCGAAACAATCACGAGCATAAAAGGATGGATAATTCTTGGTGTAACGCTCTTTTTCATTGGCTGGAACATTTTGGCACTGATTCAACGCAACCGACAAATTAGTAAGGCATCGACAACGGAAGAGAAAGAGACTATCTTCAAGGCATCGACCTTGGTGCGTTTTATGACGATGAACGTCCTTTCTGTCGTGGCTTTGGTATTCGCACTGATATGGAAAGACATTTATTTCTTCCTTTTCTTTGCACTTTCTTTTGTTTGGCAAATCGCAATGTTCCCCACAAAGTCAAAAATTGCATTGGCAATAGGCTATTCCGATGAGGAAAAAATGACAAAACCCGAAGAAGAAGTAACAACGGCTTCGGAAACGGAAATAACGGCAGAAACAGAAACTCCCCAACAAAATACGGCATTATGAAAATAGGTTTCGACAACGACAAGTATCTGAAAATTCAATCAGAACACATCAAGGAACGAATTTCCAAGTTTGGTGATAAATTGTATTTGGAATTTGGAGGAAAATTGTTCGACGATTTCCATGCAAGTCGCGTCCTTCCAGGATTTCAGCCCGACAGCAAGTTAAAAATGTTGATGCAGTTGAGCGACTATGCCGAGATTGTTATTGTGATTAGCGCCGTCGATATTGAGAAAAACAAGGTTCGGAGCGATATAGGAATTACCTACGACAACGACGTGCTTCGTCTGAAAGACGAATTTGAGGAACGTGGATTGATGGTGGGTTCTGTTGTCATTACACACTTCAAAGGTCAGGAAAGTGCAAAATCGTTCCGCAACCGACTGAAACGCTTGAATATAAAGACCTACTATCATTACACGATAGAAGGCTATCCTTCGAATGTAGCATTGATTGACTCCGACGAAGGATTTGGCAAAAACGATTACGTGGAAACAACTCGCCCGTTGGTGGTTGTCACGGCTCCAGGCCCTGGTAGTGGGAAAATGGCTGTATGTTTGAGTCAGTTGTATCAGGACAACAAGAAAGGTATCAAGGCAGGATATGCTAAATTTGAGACATTCCCTATCTGGAACTTGCCGCTGAAACATTCGGTAAACATTGCCTACGAAGCCGCCACAGCCGACTTGAACGACGTGAATATGATTGACCCGTTCCATTTGGAAGCTTACGGAAAAACCACGGTGAACTACAATCGTGACATAGAGATTTTCCCTGTGCTTAACGCCATTTTCGAAGGCATTTACGGCGAAAATCCGTACAAATCGCCTACCGACATGGGCGTGAATATGGCTGGAAACTGCATTATCGATGATGGTGTGTGCACCGAGGCGTCAAATCAGGAGATTATTCGTCGCTACTATAAGGCACTCAATAACTTAGTTGAAGGAAAAAGCGACGAAAACGAGGTAAATAAGATTGCGTTGCTGATGCAACAGGCAAAGATTTCCACGACAGACCGAAAAACTACGGTTGCCGCAAAAATCCGATGCGAAAAGACTAAGAATCCTGCTGCGGCAATAGAATTACCCGACGGAACAATCATCACGTCAAAGACAAGCGAACTTTTGGGTACGTGTGCCGCTCTTATTTTGAATGTGACGAAACACCTTGCTGGAATTGACCATAAAGTGAAATTGATTCCTGCCGAGATGATTGAGCCGATTCAGAATATGAAGGTTTCGTATTTGCACGGGAAGAATCCTCGTCTGCATACCGACGAAGTCTTGGTTGCACTTGCCATGTTGAGTCTTCACGATGAGAATTGTAAGAAAGCATTGGCACAACTGCCAAACCTACGAGGATGTCAACTTCACGCAACAGTAATGTTAGGCGAAGTTGACCGCAAGATTTTCAACAAATTGGGCATCGATTTTACGTGCGATCCGTTGAAAAAGAAGAAATAGTGAGACGATTTATAGTGCTTGCTTGATTTTTTTCGTCAGTGAAGAGGCAAAAATGAAATCATTCACTTCTTGATTATCGGTTTGCCAAATCTCGTCTTTAGTGCCTTCCCACCATTTTTCGCCTTTATAGATAAAAATAATCTTATCGGCAATCTCCATCACCGAATTCATGTCGTGCGTATTGACGATGGCGGTAATATTGTATTCTTGCACAATGCCGTGCAACAAATTATCAATCACAATCGACGTCATAGGGTCCAAACCCGAGTTTGGCTCATCACAAAGAAGATATTTGGGGTTGAGAGCGATTGCACGAGCAATGGCGACGCGTTTTTGCATACCACCACTGATTTCCGAAGGGAAAAGTTTGTTTTTGTTTATCACCTCAACACGTTTCAGACAAAAATTAGCTCTCTCACGACATTCTTCCTCGCTCATATTCGAGAACATTCGAAGAGGAAACATCACATTGTCCTCCAACGTTTCGGAATCAAACAACGCACCACTTTGGAACACCATACCTATTTCCTTGCGAATAACTTTTCGCTGCTTGTCAGTCATATCGGTATAGTTTCGGCCGTGAAAGAGAATCTTCCCCTCGTCAACCTCGTGCAAACCGACAATAGATTTCATCAAGACCGTCTTTCCCGAACCACTTCGACCAATAATGCAATTCACCTTTCCTTCCTCAAAAACAGTAGAAACGTTTTTGAGAATCTGCACATCCTTGAACGACTTCGATACATTCTGAACTTCTATCATAATTATAACATTGCGGTGAGTGAAAGGTCAAAAATTAAACAAACTATACTGCTGACTACAACTGCCTGAGTACTTGCCTGTCCCACTTGCAAGGAACCTCCTTGTGCATAATAGCCATAATAACTTGATATTGACGTTATTATAATACCAAAGAGCACCATTTTTATATTGGTGAACACAATATAAAACGGTTGAAATAAAAATTGCAGGCCGAGAATAAACTGATTACTTGAAACCATACCCGTGACATCGCCTACAATCCAGCCACCGCCAATTCCCAACACGATACTCATACAGCAAAGCACAGGGAATGAGAAAATGCCCGCTATGATTTTGGGCAAAATAAGATAATTCGCAGAATTGATACCCATAATATCAAGAGCATCAATTTGTTGTGAGATTCGCATTGTACCAATTTCCGAAGCGATGCTCGAACCAACTTTTCCCGACAAAATAAGAGCAATGACCAACGATGAAAATTCCAAGATAATGGCATCACGCGTTCCTAAACCAACAAGATATTGAGGTAAAATAGGATTTTCCATATTGATGGCAAGTTGCAAGGTCATCACGCCCCCCATAAAAAATGAGATAATTGCAACAATTCCTATGGAATCGTAACCAATAGCAATGATTTCTTTCCCGATATTTCGCCAAAACATATGCTTCTCATCGGGTCGCCCGATGGCTTTCTTCATAAGAAGCATATATCGTCCGATATGGTAAAAAAGATTCATTCTTGTTTTTGCTGGTTAAAAGTATAAAAAAATTGATTTCAATGTGTTTTTACTTACAAAAAAAGGGACTTCCTTGTGGGAATCCCTTGATTCTTGATTGCCTTTCAAATAGTGATTTGTTTATTCTATGTATTCCAATATATGTTTCGTAATTTTTTCCGCAGCGCCTTTACTTGCATAGAGAAAATCGCGGTTTTTCTTGCCTGCTTCTTTACGAAATGCCTCGTCGGAAACCAATTTTGAAAGTATCTCGTAACACTCGTCCTGGTTGTTGACAGGGAATCCTCCCGCTTTTGTCTTCAACTGCACGGCTTCGTAAGAATTAACGTGCTTAGGCCCGAATACAACGGGGTTTGCAAATGCCGACGGCTCAGCCACATTGTGCACGCCTGTTGAAAATGCGCCACCAACATATACTAAATCGGCGTTTTTATACAATTTTGCAAGCATACCGATTGTATCGACAATGGCAACGCGGCACGAAGTTTTTTTGCTTTCTTTTTTTGAAAAGACTGTATATCGTTCCGTAGCAATTCCTTCGGCAGCAAAGGTCTGCTCTATCGCTTGTAAATGCGATTCGTGCAATTCGTGAGGAACAAGAACAAGTTGTAAATCGTCGTGCTCCTTGAAAACCTTAATGAGAGCAGGAAACAAATGTTTTTCGTCGGCTGGCCAAATGCTACCGCCAATAAAAGTTATTGGTAACGGATTCTCAAAAATCGCTATATCTTCTTGTGTCTGAACTGCCTCTGCCTTTGCTATGATTTGGTCATAACGGGCATCGCCAACCACTTCAAGCCGTTCTTCGTAAGGGAATATATTCAAAAAACGTTGTTTGTAATCTTCGGAAACGGGCAAAATGTATGTTATATACTTGTAGAATAGTCGGTTCACAACAGCATTAATGCCTTTGTACCGCATAGAATCCTCGGCCAATTCCGCAGAACAAAGCAACACGGGAACCTGTGCCCAATGAGCGGCAAGCAAAATACCTGGCCAAATGTCGTATTTTGAAACAACCCAAGCCTTGGGACGTATGCGTTTGAAAAAGACATAATTCGCTATGCATACATCAAATGGCAAGTAAATAGAGCAATCCACGTCGTCTTTCTTGGCATGCTTCATTCCCGAAGGCGAGAAAAACGAAGCCAAAACAACAATTTCGGGATGCTTCTGCTTCAGTGACTTAATGATTGGAATAGACTGTTCCCACTCGCCAACCGACGAACTGTGAAAAAACACTATTGTTTTCCCTGCGTTTTCCTGGGCAAATTTCTTGATTTTCTTCGGCTGTCGTATTCTTTCTATCAGTCCTTCACGCATTTTTGCATTGAACAATGCTCCAATACAAAAAATGGGAATAAATAGAAATACATAGATAATCGTGTAAAAAAATAAGAATACGTATATCATAGCATTACTTGTTTACCAGATACAAGTCGGCTAACGCAATGGCAGTGGCACATTCAACAATTACGGGAACGCGAACGGCAATGCACGCATCGTGACGACCAGCTATGGTTAATGGCTCGACTTTATTATCTGCAAAATTGAATGTATCCTGAGTTTTTCCGATACTTGCCGTTGGTTTCACCGCAAGACGGAAGAAAATATCATTTCCGTTGGTTATTCCACCGTTTATTCCACCGGCATTGTTCGTTGAGGTTTTCCCGTCAGCCGAAACAATAGCGTCGTTGTGTTCGCTTCCTTTCATACGAGCGGCGGCATTGCCACTTCCAAACTCAATGCTTTTCACTGCAGGAATAGCAAAAATGATGTGAGAAATGCACGATTCCACCGAATCAAAGAATGGCTCGCCAAGTCCGACTGGCACGTTTTTGCAGACGCAAGTCACCACACCGCCGATAGAATCTTTTTCCTGCATAGTTTCCTTTATGCAATTTTCAATATCGGTTCTGCCACCCACCTCAACCAATTCGGCAGAAATCTGAACTGGTGCGATTATTTTTTTTGCAATAACTCCGGCAGCGACTATTCCCAGCGTAATTCTTCCCGAAAAATGCCCGCCACCACGTGGGTCGTTGAATCCGTGATATTTTTCTTTCCCCGTAAAATCGGCGTGGCCAGGACGGGGATGAGCGACAAGATTGGCATAGTCGCCCGATTTTGTATTTGTATTGTCAAACAGTATCGTTATTGGAGTGCCACACGTTTTGCCATTGAACACGCCACTCACAATGTGCGGAATATCGGCCTCGATACGTGGTGTAGTGCCAATTTTCCCAGAACGGCGACGCTGAATATCTTCGTTGAAGTCATCCTCGCACAATGGAATCCCTGCTGGACAACCGTCAACAACAACTCCTACTTGCTGTCCGTGACTCTCACCAAAAATCTCAACCTTGAATATTCTACCAAAACTGTTCATAGTCATTCCTTTTTACAAATGTAACGTTTATTTTGCATTTGCAATATGTTCGTAAACGCCGTCAAGATATTCCCACTCCAAGACGTTGAAACTACTGTTGTGCCACAAGCAACAGAATGTGCCGTGATATTTTTTCACCGTTTCCATTAATGCGTCAACCAATTCTATTGCTTCGGAAACTTTGCGAGTGTCTTGTAACGAAACGTCCATCAACGTAAGCGGCAGTTCCTTTATTTCCATTTGCTGACGAGTCTCGCAATCAAACAAGGAATGTTCTATGCACATTCCCGTCCTAAATCCCGGATAGTTCGGGTAATACAGCGTGCTATCCTGTAAAATGCCGTTGCGTTCAAGGATTCTAAACGTTTCGGGCATACGTATTTTCAAGAAATGTTGCCGATTTACCACCAATTTTCTATTGAAGAAATTCTCGTAAAACTGCAAGTCATTCTGAATCTTCTCGGCATCTTTTTCAAGGAAATAATTTGAATGAATGCCTATATTGTGACCTCGTTTGAGGATATTCTCAACAATAACTTTCCCTTTGTCGCTTGCAAGTCGCCACTCGTTCGATTTGGAATTTAAGAAATAAAACGTTGATTTTAAGCCATTTCGCTCGCTCAAGTCCATCAACGAATTATATACGTCGTACGGATCTTCCTTGCGTTTTCGCATTGAGATGGAAAGTTTGAACTGACGAATGGAAAAACGACGGAAAATGTCGCCACAGCAACTTTTTATGAAATCAATCGGTTTGCCCCATTTGTACAGAAAATCCACATCGTGCGAAAGAACTTTCTGATACGAGTGTTTCAGTGGTATTTTGAACTCGTAGTTGGCAAAAAGTTTTCGAAACATTTCGGCATACATATGCACGATGGGCTTGTTAATGAAGCCAAATTTTACAGCGATTGCGTTTTCTTGCGGGAAACGACCACACGGGTCATATTTCTTTGTAATCACCTCTTCCCAGCGGCTGAGCATAAAAAACGCGCTTCCAATCACGTCACCGCCACAAAAGATTGAATTCTCGTGGTCGGTGAAAATGTTGGTGCCATACAAGAAGGGGATTTTTTCGTCGGGCAAAACACCCTTTAGTTCCGAAATCTTAGTCGGCAGGTATTTCTCGTCACAATACCCGATAGATTCAGGAATATGGCAAAAGAAATCATCGCGAAATTCAAGGAATTTCCCGTTTCCCAACACAAATTTATACACTTGACTCACGGAGTTATCAAAAACTTCGTAGTCAATTCCCAAAATCTCGTGAAAAATCACGTGAAACGTGTAATTCTTTTCGGGAAGGAATTTTGATTCGGTATAAATTGCAATCTTCGCCATACGCAAATTAAGAATTTAAAAATCAAGAATGTTCTTCACACAGGCATTCTTGATTTTTACCTTTTAGTTATTAATTCTCAAAGTTTTTCTTGATGTTTTGTGCTACTTCGGCAAGTTCTTCTTTTGAAGGTGAAAGTTTTGGGCCGCCAAAATTCATTTCTCCCACAGAGTTTTGCAACGGAATAAGATGAATGTGGCAATGAGGCACTTCCAAACCAACTACGCCAACACCGATGCGAGCACATGGAATGCTTTTCTCAACGGCTTTCGCAACTTTTTTTGCAAACACCATCATTCTTCCAAGCAAATCGTCCTCTACATCGAAGATGTAAGGAATTTCCTGTTTCGGTATCACCAACGTATGTCCTTTTGCCATTGGATTAATGTCCAAGAATGCCAAGAACTCATCGTTTTCGGCAACTTTATAGGCAGGAATTTCACCTGCCACGATTTTTGAAAATATTGATGCCATAACTATCGAGATATTTCAATGATTTCAAATGGAATTTTACCAGCTGGAACTTGCACTTCGGCAATATCGCCCACTTTCTTGCCAAGCAAACCTTTTGCTATAGGAGTGTTGATGGAAATTTTTCCGCTCTTGAAATCTGCTTCGGTTTCTGGTACTAGCGTATATTGCATTTTAGCATTGTTCTTCGTGTTGCGAATAGTCACTTTCGACAAAATTGCCACAGTTGACATATCCAACTTGGATTCGTCGATAATGCGGGCATTGATAATCTGTTGTTGCAACTTTGAAATGCGTAATTCCAAAAGACCTTGTGCTTCTCGTGCCGCATCGTATTCGGCATTTTCCGAAAGGTCGCCCTTGTCGCGTGCCTCGGCAATTTGTTGAGAAATTCTCGGACGCTCAATCGTAGTGAGTTCATCCAACTCTTGTTGCAATTTCCGCAAGCCCTCTTCTGTTACGTATGAAACTTCTGCCATAAGAATAAATTTTTACTAAATATGAGAAAACAAAAGGAATCCCAATTAAGGGATTCCCAGATATTTTTACAAATGTATTAAATTTTTTATTGCAAACCAAGTTGCGATTTACCAATTTCTTTTCCGTCACAGAAAATTGAAATTTGGTAAGAACCAATAGCCAACGCCTCGTTGCTTGCGTTATAGAAGATTTCGAACTTCAAATCTTCGTTGTTGTAATTCACTTCTTTCTTTTCGGTGTACATAATTGTCTTACCCTCGAAATCGAACTGATTAGCATTGCTTTGTGTCAGCACAGTTCCGTTAGGAGCAATGATACGGATGAACAAAGTTTTATTTCCCGATTCTGCCAAACTGTTTTTCAACAATGTGCCGGCAACACCGATTTTTGCAGTTCTACGTGCCTTGGTGGCAACCTTTCCGTTTTTATTGTAACCTTTGGCAACAATGTCGCTAATGCGAAGTTGAGAACCTATTTCAACTTTTTCGCTCAATTGCTCGATTTGTTGCGTTTTCTGGAAATCAATAATGGTCATCGTGTCGATTTTGCGTTTCTTGATTGAATCCTCAAAGCCAAGAGAGTCAACCTTGTGTTTCAACATATCGTTTTCACGAATGAATTTCTCGGCAGTGGCACGCAAAACCTCGATTTGTTTTCTATATTTTTCAACCAAAGCAGCGTCGGCTTGTGCAGCCTTCAATTCTTCACGAGTCTTTTCAATTTCGGCCAAACGCTCTGTAAGAACAGAATCCATTTCTTCGTTGGCAGCAACTTGTTTCTTGATTTCTGTCTCAAGAGAATCCAAATTCGACAACAATTCTGCTTTTTCCTGTTGTACTTGTACGATTGTGTCGGTCATTGTAACGATTTCCGACTTCAATTGTGCGTTTTGCCACACGAAATATCCAAGACCTAATGCCAAAAGAATGGCAACAACTAAAAAGATAACACTTGATTTTGAGTTCATTTCTGTAATTTTTGTTTGTGCAAATGTACACTTTTTATTCATCTCAATGAATCTTTGAGAGAAAAATTACAGAATTTTATGCAAATAAATTGCGTAAAGTCGGAATCTTGATGATTTATAATAGGAAAGCTTCTATTTCTTTGCTTTCACCAAATCCTTCAGGTAGCGTTCTGCGATTGCCCCGTTTTCCATCTCAACGACGGCAATGTCGCTTCCTTTGAACGAAATGATGGTTGCCGAATACACTCTGTCACGCATTTTGTAGAAAACTTTCTCGCCAACTCTGAACGTGGGATTCTCGAATGAGACGCGAGCGTCAGAAGATTGTACCGGTTCTACAGCCTCAGCGTTGTGGTCGGGTTGTCGTACGGGAGTATAAACTTTTTCTTGAGTGGCAACGTTTTGAGCTGTATTTTCTTGTGTGCTGGCATTTTGTGACGGGATAGTATTGTCAGAAGCAGTCGTGGCATTTTCATTTGCGACAGAAGTGTCGTTGCCGTCAATTTTTACCACATTCATTGTGGAACCATTTGCTACAGGTGTTCTATCTGATTCGGGATATACATTATTATTTGTCGGATATGCCGAACCGCCTTGCAAAGCAAACACTTCAACCGTTCTTGACGACAAGATACCAAATGTGCCCAAAGAAAGAAGGTAATCCACAAACTTCGATTTAACTTGAATCATACACGGTTCGTTCGGCATTTTTGGTTGTGGGCGACCAAGCGGAACAAGACCGCTGATTACATAAAACTGTCGTGCCTGGTCGTACTCGTACGATTGCATGGTTTTCGATAATTGCTTATAGTTTCCTACATACGTTTTTGTGGTGTAACAAGAAGTAAACACCATTATGGAAAGGATAAAAATGATAAATTTTTTCATCTTCGTTTATTTAGAGTGTACAAATATAAAAAATATCAAAGAGTAAATTGTTTTTTATATACTTTTGTTGCAAATTTTTAAGAAATGTTGTTATGAAGAAGATAGTTCAGTTTTGCCTTATCGTGTTTGCACTTTCGTGGCTTGCCGCCGGAATTTTCTATGCGAGTGGAGTAGATTTCAAGTCTTCCGCCGGCTTTTGCTTCGCCGCTGGGTATATGTTTTTCCCGCTTATTTCGGTCATTATTATGCAAATGATATATAAGGAACCGATTTTGAAAAATGTGGGGATTTCCTTTAAAATCAATCGTTGGTGGTTTGTGGCTTGGTTGGGTATGACGGTATTCAATCTTTTGGCACTTGGTGTTTCCACATTCATTCCAGGTATTTCGTTTACGACTGAAAGTCCTGAAGTTCAACAAAGCATTGCGCAAATGTCAGAACAAATTCCCGATGCGAATGCGATGATGGTATTGTTTCTTTCGATTTTTAGCGGTTTGATGGCTGCTATTACCATCAATGCCGTATTTAGTTTTGGCGAGGAAATAGCATGGCGTGGCTGGCTTCTTGAGCAATTTAAGGGAAAATCGTTCCTCTATACAGCCGTTATTACTGGTGTTATATGGGGCGTATGGCATTTCCCCTTGATTTTAATGGGACACAATTATCCTATGCATCCCGTTTTGGGTGCGTTTGCTATGATAGTGTATTGTGTAGCGCTCACGATAGTGATGATGTTTATCCGCATTAAGGCGAAATCGGTGATTGCCGCTGCCATTGCGCACGGCTCGCTCAATGCCACTGCGGCAATTTCCGTTATGTATTTATCTGGCTTCAACGATCTTCTTGCCGGCTCTGCCGGTCTTGCCGGATTTGCAATCTTGGTGGTTGTTGATTGTATAATCGTATATAAATTCCGTGATGATGGTGAGGCTGCCATATTATGACAGCCCTACATTGCATTACGGGAATGGTGGACACGATACGTTGTTGTTTAATTCCGTGATGAAACACGTAGAGACGATGTGCACATCGTCTCTACAATGATTTCCAGAATAATCCAATGAATAGTGTGGTGAATTATTCCACAATATACTGCAACTGACCGTCCACAACGTTCAGTTTAAGAGGGCCGTAGTACAATGTTCTTGTTGCTCCGTGACTTTTCTTTGGTGCATACACCAAAATATCGGAATAGGTAAATTCGCCGTTGTAGTCGGTTTGTTTCAGGCGGAAGTACAAAATGTCTGCCGTTGGCTTTGCTTCCCACACGTATTCATATTCCGTGGTTTCCGACGTTGTTCCCGCACCAGAAACGTAATCTATTGCAATAAATTCTTCACCATTCTCCGAAAATTCCAAGGTGAAATAATCATTCTCAACCTCGCTTGCCGTTACCCAATTGAAGGTGTAACCGTTGGTTGATGCTGAAATAGTGAATGAGGTGAGTTCGATGGGGAGAAGACCTGCTGCATTCGCTGCTGCTATACTTTCTAAGGCGTTGGCATAAGCAGAATTTTCACCTTGATTATTCGTTGTTACGCCACCAAGACTTGAAACACCTTCTATGTATAACATGTTATCTTTTTCTATTTTGGGTTCTATCGTAATCTTATTGGAACTTACTCCTGCTCCTAGCCCATTGCTTCCTTGGGTACCATCTTCATTATAACCTAAGACAGCAAAATATCCATTGTGTGCGCCAGGACCAGGACCTGGACCAGCAGGACCATCTGGACCACCTCCGGGCATATCTATTTTTATAGCTCCCGAACCTAAAATTTGTTTTTTTATTGTTACGCAAGCAGAATGATCAATATGTAATTTAGCAGCATTGCCATTCCCGCCATCTTTTAATATTAGATTCCCTTCTACAATAATCACAGCTGAATTATTAATATGGAGTTCTGATTTTTTTGATATTGTCAAATCTCCTTGAACAATAACAAGTGCGTTATCCTTTATTTCTAGCTTTGTGGTCTCATTTATCGTCAAATCACCTGTTATCACAACAACAGTACCATCTTTTTCTATCATGTACTTGTTTTTCTCTATGTCTCCACCCGTATTTTCGGTCTTGGCATCGTCATTTATTGTAGGATATGTTGCACCAGAATTGTATTTTTTGCTGAGAGTTGTTTCGGCAAATGCCCCACTTGTCTTGCATGTTAATGCAAGCAATACAAGTAACCGAAGAAAATAGAAAAACCGTTTTTTCATACCACACATCTTTAAGCGTGAGGACGTATAGACGAATTCTCACCGCAACAAAAGTATATAAATCATCTTGTTACATTATTATATAGATTGAATAATAGACAAAACGGTTGAAATCATAGATGATTATACGAACTTTGGAATTTGAAATACAAAATAGGAGGGAGTTGTGTTTGTCGGCGTTACGGGTTATTTCTGTTCCTCTCCAATTTCACCCACGCCAAAATATTGCAGTTCGGGGTGGGCGAAGAACATTCCGCAGATTGAAGAAACAGGTCTCATCATACACGTTTCGGTAAGGGTAACGCCAATTTCCTCCGTAGCATTCAAAATCTTGAAAATGCTTTCTTTTTGTTGGTGATTCGGACAAGCGGCATAGCCAATTGCCATTCTGCGACCACGATATGCCGTTTTTAGAATCTGCTCAACATCTTCTTCCTCGTTTGGCGAATATGCCCAATAGCGTTTACGCACTTCAAAATGCAATTTTTCGGCAAATGCTTCGGCTATTCTATCGGCAAGCAAACGAACTAACATTGCAGAATAATCGTCGCCTTGTTGTTTATACGATTCAGCAAGAGAATCAACCTCAAGACCGGCCGTTATCGCAAAGAAGCCAAGATAATCTATTGTATTCGAGGATTTTGGAGCGATATAATCGGATAGACAAAGATTGGGATTACCGTTTTGTTGCAGGGTTTGTTGGCGATAATTATGGAAGGTTGCTATCACGTTTTGCAACGATTCGTTTTCGTACACGAAAATATCTTCGTCAACCGACTGGGCAGGATAAAAACCACCAACCGCTTGCGGAGTAAGCAATTTCTCATCCATGATTTTCTGCAACATCTGTTGTGCGTCGGCGAATAGTTTTTGTGCCTCCTCGCCTTTTTCCGCATCGTGTAAGATTGCAGGATAACCAATGCCTTTCAGTCCCCACGCATGAAAGAAAAACGACCAATCAATATAGGGAAGCAGTTTCTTTATGTGAATATTCTTAATATGCTTGTTGCCAATGAATTGCGGTTTTACAATGTTTGCCGCCGTTACGTCGAACTTGAACTTATTTGCCCGAGCATCTTCCAAAGGCAACATGTCGTTCACCTTTCTATTGAGATAGAGTTTCCGGATAAGTTCATATTCAGCGTTTAAGTTATCGATAAACGTTTGTCGTGCGCTTGACAACAATGCCGAACAAATACCCGCATCTTTCGAGGCATCGCTCACATGAACAATAGGAGCAGAATACAGTGGTGCCATTTTTATGGCAGTGTGAACTTTCGAAGTCGTTGCCCCGCCTATCAAAACGGGTATTTTTAAGTGTCGTTTTTCCAATTCACGAGCCACGTTCATCATCTCTTCGAGCGACGGTGTAATGAGGCCACTAAGACCAATAAAATCAACGTTATGTTCCACTGCGGCATCAACAATTTGTTCAGCCGGACACATCACACCCAAGTCAATCACTTCGAAATTGTTGCAGGCAAGCACCACACCCACAATATTTTTCCCTATATCGTGTACATCGCCTTTTACCGTGGCAAGCAGGATTTTTCCAGCCGAAGTCGCCTGCGATTGTTGTTTTTCCTCGGCAATGAACGGTTCAAGAATCGAAACGGCTTTTTTCATCGTTCGGGCTGTTTTCACCACTTGTGGCAAAAACATTTTTCCCTGACCGAATAATGTTCCCACTTCGCCCATTCCTCCCATAAGCGGACCTTCGATTATAGCCAACGACGACGGATATTTCTCACGAGCTTCCGCCAAATCTTCCTCCAAATAATCGGGCAAACCTTTCATTAAGGCATACGCCAATCGACGTTCAACGGGAGTATCACGCCAATCGTCGTGTTTGACGGCAGCCGTCGTCTCATTTTGCTTTAATGTGCTTGCATATTCAACCAATTCTTCAGAAGCAGTGGCGGACGTATTAAGCACTACATTTTCAATCTTTTGGCGCAACTCTAACGGAATCTCGTCATACACTTGCAACATTCCAGGATTTACGATTCCCATATCCAGTCCCGCATTGATTGCGTGATACAAGAATACGGAGTGCATTGCCTCGCGGACTGTGTTATTACCTCGAAATGAGAACGATACGTTGCTGATACCACCGCTTGTCTTCGCATAGGGAAGATTTTGTTTTACCCATCGGACTGCTTCAATGAAATCCTTTGCATAATTGTCGTGTTCGGAAATACCCGTGGCAATGGTCAGCACATTGGTATCGAACACTATATCTTGCGGGGGAAACCCGATTGAAAGCAGTAATTTATAGGCACGTTCGCACACGGATATTTTACGGTCGTAGATATCGGCCTGTCCCTGTTCGTCAAATGCCATCACAACAAGTGCCGCGCCATATTTTTGTACCATTTTTGCCTTTTTCAGAAAGGTTTCTTCTCCCTCCTTTAAGCTCAACGAATTAACCAAACATTTGCCTTGCACGCATTTCAAGCCAGCCTCAAGCACTTCCCATTTTGACGAGTCAATCATTATCGGCACACGGGATATTTCGGGTTCCGAAGCCAAAAGATTCAAGAAATGAATCATTTCCGATTTTGAATCAAGCATTGCGTCGTCAAGGTTAACATCAATGATTTGGGCACCATTTTCAACTTGGGTACGGGCAATTGACAGCGCTTCTTCATAATTTTTCTCACGAATCAGACGTGCAAATTTTGCCGAACCAGCCACATTTGTCCGTTCACCTATATTGACGAAATTCCTATCTTTTTCAACCGTAAGAGGCTCAAGACCACTGAGATACATCTTATGATCGGGTTGAGGAATAGGCCGTGGAGTATATCTGCCAACAATGTCGGCGATTTTCCGAATATGCTCGTCGTTTGTACCACAACAACCACCAACAATGTTTACGTACGAATATTCGAGAAATGCACGAATATGATGTTGCATCATTTCGGGCGTCTGGTCATATTTTCCAAACTGATTTGGCAAACCAGCATTGGGGTGGGCACTCACGCACACAGGCGATTTTTCCGACAATTCCTTCACAAAAGGAATCATTTCTTTTGCTCCGAGAGAACAGTTCAAGCCAATGCTGACAATGTTCGCATGCGAGATGGAGCGAATACACGCCTCGAGTGTTTGTCCCGACAAAATACGACCGCTTGCGTCGGCAATGGTGAACGAAACCATCACGGGCAAATCTGTTCCTAATTCCGCTTGTACCTTTTCAATTGCAAAAAGACACGCTTTTACGTTCAATGTGTCAAACGAGGTTTCCACCATCAAAATATCGGCGCCAGCCTTAATCATGGCAGAAACCTGTTCTTCGTAGGTATCCACCAAATCGTCAAATGTAACAACCCTATATGCAGGATTATTCACGTCGGGCGACATTGAGGCCGTTTTGTTCGTAGGACCTATCGAAGCACAAACGTAACGAGGTTTGTCAGGATTTTTCTTGGTAAATTCATCTGCAACCTGACGGGCGATGGAAACGGAAGCCGTATTGATTTCCGTGACCAAATCTTGCATTCCATAGTCGGCTTGTGAGATTCTGTTCGCGTTAAACGTGTCCGTTTCAATAATATCGGCACCAGCCTCAAGGTATTTTGTGTGAATTTCACGAATAACCTCGGGTTTTGTCAAACTCAACATATCGTTGTTGCCTTTCAACAGCACGTCGGAATTGGCGAAACGAGTCCCGCGATAATCCTCTTCCGTAAGATTATATCGCTGAATCATAGTTCCCGTCGCTCCGTCAAGCACGAGAATTTTCCGGGCGAGAATGTCCAAAAAATCCTGTTTCGTCATTTAACCGATATTTTGGTGCAAAAGTAACAAAATATGGGAGAATGGATACGCTGAGAAATGAGAGTTTTTCGATACGTGATTTTTCAAAATAAAACACTAATTATTATACGCAGCCTCGTAACCTTCATGATACCCTTGTCGGTATCCCTCTTTTACACCTTGCTCATAACCTTCGTTATAGGCTTTGATTTTCCCTTGTTCCAAGCCTTCACTATACGCATTTTGGATTTCGGCTTCGGAATTACCACAACTCACGAATCCTATAGCTAAAACAGCAATAAAAAGTATTTTCCTCATAATTTGACCTTAATAAGAGAAAGACAAGATATTTTCGAAAAAGTTTCAAATGTTCATAACTTTTTTGTGAGAATTATTTTTGTCATTTCTCAAGAAATCTCTATCTTTGGAAATCTTACAAATTTGTATAAAAAGAGACGTATGAACACAGTTACATTGATAGCAAACACGGGAGTTCAAACGATGTCCTTCCGCGTGGGCCTCAAAAAACGAGATGGGTTTTGCAAATATTTTTATGAATGGAAAAATCCTATAAACGACAAATGGTATCTTGACGCCGTGTATCGTTTGGAAGAACAAAACGGCGACGAGTTAAAAATTGCATACTATTATCTTCGTCCGTTGATTGAAAACGGATGGTTCGCTCCGGGACAACCCATTTCAATGACTTTGTTGAAACAAAATGGCATAAAGCCAATCTTCGTGGAAGGCGAGAATCAAGAGAATGGACGTATTGTTACGATAGATTTTGATGGTTTTGCCAATTTGATTTCTCATTTTGAGAACATTTGGTTGCCGTTGCCTTATTTCTATCAGCGAAGAAAACAAAATGGCAACGTGCTTTTCAGAACATTCGGCCCGTTGAACTGGAGTCGTTGTAAATTGATTCCTCGTGAATCAACTGCCGACCATCGTGAATACGATGTGACGGTGGCTTTTGATACTCGTGCCTTGGATAAGGAGTCGGTGAGTGTGGTGGAAGAACAAAATCACGAGTTCCCGCTCTTTGCCGATAGTTCGGTTTCATCATTGGAATTCGGCTTGTGTCAAAATGAGTTGTTCTTGTTGGATTATGTGTCTTCACAACTGAATTGCTCGTATATCTATGAGTATCTGTTACATATACTTCATCCCGAGACAGCCGATGTGAATGAGTTGGATAGTGAATCTCATCGCTATTCGTTTGTGACGACGTATTTGTTTTTGATAGATTTGTTGTTGGCCGAAGATGTGTTGCCAACCGTAAAATTGATTAAGAACACTTCTGATGACGCCCGTCCTGTCGATATGGTCATTTCTGTTTCGGCAGATTCGGCAACGGCGTTGGTGATGGAAGATGAGGATTTCAATACGATTTGTCCCGTTCGAACATCCTATAAAGATGATAATCAAAAGTATAGTTTTGATTTGCACGATATTGACATGACGGCTGATTATGGCTCGTTTGGCGCAAAAAGAAGTGAGCAATTCAAGACAATGCTGAACAATATCGCCTCATCGCGTGCCTCTCAATTTGCCCAATCGTTGGCAAATTTGTTTTTGACGGCTTCAAAGCAAATCAATGGCGACGCGTTTCGGCAACAAGGCGACAAGGAGTTTGAAGGTGTGCCTCGCTCTTTGCGAAATGTGATTTTCACAACGCCGTCGGCTTTGCTGAAAGTGGATCGAACGGCTTTGCTGAACAATGCCAAAGATGCAAAAGCATTGTTTGAGAAACAAACGGGAAATTCAAACCTTGCCATTTTACCACAACTTGGTCCTAATGCTGATGAAAAATCGTGGAATTATGACGAAAGTACGTGCATTCAGATGGTGTATCTCTACAGTGAGCTGGGCTTCAAATATAAAGAGTGTGTTTCAGAATTCTTCAAACTCTATCAATTGTCAGACCGCCCATTGACGATTGGCTCCGTCAATATTGACGATGCGACGGTTGACATGCTTGTGAATGAATATTCATTTGCCAATGAAAACGACACGTTGGAATTGCAACCGAAGCCCTTGTTTTATGATACGTTTCAGCAAGCAAGCAATAGTATGCTGAAAGGACTGATTCAGGCGTTATTGGACAATGAGAAATGTCCGCTTCGCAAGAAAATAGGTGGAAATAAGGAGGTATATCAAAAATTCTTGCACGATTTCTTCGGCGAAAGCAATGAACAAATAGCACAATTACAAACAGATTTCACCAAACAGTATCTTATCCCGATAGCTTCGTATTATATTGATTTACTGCAAAATAATAGTTGCAATTGTACGATAAGTTATGCCGATGTGTTTGCCACGAAAAATGTAAGTCAGGACGTGGTTGAGGGTTTCAAATCGTACGTGAAGAACTGGCTTGCTGAAAAAGGCGAGAAGTCAGCGACGATAGATATAACAAAACTGGAATGGAATTACGATTCAAAACAAGTTGCCTCAATCGTGCGAAAAGAGTTTGAACCGTTGTTGAAGAAAATTGCAACGATTTTCCACGCTTTTGCGTGCGATGTGATTTTGCTCAACGGAAAAGCTGCTCATCTGCAACCTGTTCGTGAGATTTTCTTGAAATATTACGCCGTTTCGCCCGACCGACTTATCACTATGGGTGATTATTTTGCGGGAACGTGGTACCCGTTTGCTCAAAGCACCGGCTACATAAACGACACAAAAACCGTCGTTCCTGTTGGCGCATTGTTAATGATGCGTTTGGCGAAATCAGATTCGGGAATCCGTGTGAACCAAGAAGCGTTGAAAGACATTGATTCTTTCAAATCGGTACAGTTCGTCGAGGAATCTCGTTCGCGTTTGCGTGTAAATTATGCGTTTACCCCAGACCAGAAACAGGCGAAAATTCTTGCGTCTTCGTTTCCTATTACGTTGAAAGCCAAACAAATGGATGCGGATTTATATCCTGAAAAAGCATTCTATGTGATTGACGTTAATCGTGCCAAGGTTGCCGAAAAACTTCGTTTGCAGGCAAGAATAAATCGTGAAGATGTTCCATCCGATGAGGTTTTGGAAGAAGAAACGAAGAAATTCGTACAATCTATGGAGGAACGAATGCCTCTCACGATTACGATTAGTCGACGGAGTTCCGACAAGGAAGTGTTGCTGGCAGGAACGGTGACAGATAAAGATGGTGTCAATGTAGATGACCACAATATAGAAATCCAGATGAAACAATGCGATGCAAATCAAAACTGGAAAGAAACGGGTGTCTATGAATTTTAATTTACGGCAATGAAAATACAGAATATACAAGAAACGATTCAATTGATTGATGAAGCAATAGCTTGGTCAGAAGAGAAAAATGTCCGTACATTTCCCAAAGAGGTGTTCAAGGCATATCGTCGGAAATTTGCGAAAATCAATGAAGTGGCTCCCGAAAATAAGGCAAAATCTGCTTCAAAAGCGGTTGCACGTGACGTGGTTTCGCAATTGTCGGTGTTCGACATTGTATTGTCGTTGATTGATGCGTACTACGACGGAATCAGCATTAAGGACACAGCCATTTCTTATGCAACTATAAACCAGCGTCTGCCAGAGATTTTGCCACAAGTTAAGAAAAGCAAAGTGGTGCAAAATTATATTACCGAGGACGATATTATTGAGTTGGGTGAATATCTGCAAACGGTCATTGGTGTAAAGGCGGCAAATTGCTATCAGTCAGATTTTTGTAAGATTTTGGCTCCGGCTATCGCCTATGTGCCGGCAACTGCATGGAGTTCGGTCTTGTCATTCTTGTGGAACGACAATGCCAATGTCACCAAGGTGTTCGAATCATTGTTGGAACGCTGTGGATTGCTGGAACAAAAAGCCGACGGTCCAATGACAACCGATGCCGAGTTGAAACAAATGCAAGATGAACTCAATCTCATTTTGCAAGTGTATAAGTCGCCAAAATCAAAAGAATATATCCAGAAGGTGGTGAGCGATATTCAGGCATTGCTTGACCGAGATATTGAGAACAATCAGGAGTTGTTTGGTAAAATTCAAGATTGCCTGATGATAAAATCCGACGCTGTTCGGAAAATCATGTATCAGGCATACGAGGAACAGGCAGAAATGCCTTCTGATGTGCTCACGGCGAGAATTGTCGATTATTGGATACAATATATCAACAATCACGTGAAGGAACTGAACACTATGCTTCCTCATGCCGAAGAAGTGGTGTATGCGCTGCTGACGATATTCCAGAATAGCACGACGGAACAAACCTTGGTCGAGGGTGTGACACAATATCAGGAATCGTATGGCATTTCGGCTTCGGAATATGCCGTGGCTGATTATATGACGTTTGAACTGAATCGCTTTGTCACTACGTATGGTCGTACCACGATGGATTACGATGTGCTGCAAGATGTACAGGCGTTGGCGGAAAAATGTAAGTTGAAGATTGCCGACGTGTCGCCACTGGCTATCAATAGCAAACCGCAACGACAAGATGCGAAACAAGCGTTGGAGGTTCTTGAAAAATCGGCAGAAATTGAACAGGCCGATATGGTTACTATTATGAATATGTCGTTGTGGGACAGCTTCCCGAAATGGATAAATTTTATTACTATCGGATTATTGGCAATCGCAAATAAGTAAAAAAATGAACGAGAAATTACAATTTAGTTGGGGTCATATATTTGCCTTCTTGGCAATGATAATGATTTCATACCTTACCTATACGGGAGCGGCATATTTATACGACACAAATTTGACGGTTTCTGCTCTCTGGGCAATCGGAACCTTTTTCGTGCTCTTTGTCGTTTTCGTGGGAACACAACAGTTAAAGGCAACCGAGCAAAACTTCTCACGCAATATCTTGTTGGAACGAATCGGCGTGGTGCTGTCGGTTGTCGTGTTTCTTCTTATGATAAGCATTTCACCGTTCAAACATTTTTGGACGGTTTATGGAAATCGCTCGGAAATCACTTCTGAGTTTGCCTTCGCCATTGATTCGTCAAAAAGTATCTTTGAAAATTATGACGCTTACGTCGATGCTCGTGTAAATCAAGTGCTTGCAAGCAAAAATGAAGATAAGGAAACTATGGCTGAGTTGCTCAAAATGCAGTTACGGCCAACAGTGATTGAAGAAAATGGCACCTTTGATTATGAAACAAAAGAACAGGAAATTCTTGCATGGATTGATGCCGCAAAGGAATCAAGCGTGTGGAATGTGTTTATGTTAGGTAACTTGACCGAAATTCAGGAAGGTGTGGAAAGTTGGAAAACAACGCTGGAATCGTGGACGGAAAAAAGTTTCTACGACGGCGATATGGCTCCCTATCAATCTGAATTTGATATTGTTACAAGTTTCAATGCTTTGAAACAAAAATATACGGAAACGAAGATTTTTCAGTGGAGAGCCGTTCTTTGGGCTCTTGTGGGTTATTTCTTCTTGGCCTTGCCGTGGCTCTTGCAACGTCGTCCGGTGAAAAATCCGTATGGCTTGCTCGGCAAAAAAGAATGGACGGAAGAATATGAGGAAGAAAATGAGGATTCGTCAGAAACCGAAATAGAACAAACTATCGTTGAGGTTGACGACGATGACAGATTTGAGATATAATGTGTAATTGAAAGAATAAAAAGATATGCCAACAAAGGAAGAAATTTTTGACAACATCAGTGATTATCCTGCCGAACAGATTGCGGGATTTATTACGTCAGGAATTGTGACGTTCGATGAATTGTGTGAATTCAAGAATACTGGTGGTGATTTCGGTAACGAATTGCGCGAAGCGGTGAAACAACTTGTTGCCGGAATGGAACTAAAAGACTGGGCAAAAGCCGAAAAAGGTAATTCCGAGGAAAGTTATTCGGAATACATCGAGAAATATCCTTCGGGCGACCATCGTGTGGAAGCCACTATTCGTATTGGTAAAATGCGTGCCGCAAAAGCCGAGGAAATGTTTTGGAACTCGTTGGACAAGACGAGTGTCGAAGCCGTTCAACGTTATATAAATGATTATCCGAGCGGGAAATACACGACACAGGCGAAAAAATTGCTGAAAGCGTTTGAACGACGTGCTCAATTTGACTTACACGAATATCGTAACGAACTTCGTATGATGAAGGAAAATGAGCATTTTGCGGAATTGGAATCAAAAGTAAATGAAGGATATATTACGAAGGATGAAATATTGAAACTAATTACCGAAGACCACAACCTGTTTAATACCGATTGTATCAACGACTTGCTGGATCATGGTTATATTACGTATGACGACTTGATTCAAAAGGCGCAGATACGCGAACCTTTCATTCACTCTTTGCAGAAGAATCTGAGCAATATCGATATCCCTTCTGTTGATTGTGATGCAGTTGAACAGATAGAAAAAACTTCGACCGAAATTTATTTCTGGGGTGTCAAGAACTCTGGAAAATCGTGCGCAATAGGTTCCATACTCAATACGGCTCGCAGAATGGGCTACGGAATTACAAACAAAAAAGGGCAGGGTGTCGCATATTTTGACGCATTGTCGGATTTGTTCAATCAGCACGATTCGCGTCCGACTTCGGTTTTGCCGAATGGTACGCCTACCGATAGTTTTGCCGAGATGGGATTTGATATGACTATGGCAAATGGTCGCTATTATCCGTTGACGTTTGTTGACCTTGCCGGTGAGTTGCTTACTGCGATTTATGCCGAAGCTCACAACGTCGTGTTGGACGATCCTGCTTACGACAAGGCTGCAAAGGCATTCCGTAGAATTTTGTTGGAAAATCATAAGGAGGGTAATCGAAAAATCCATTTCTTCGTGATTGAATATGGTGCTGCCGGTAAAAAGATAAAAATCGGAAACGATATAGAGTTGGGACAGGATGCCCTATTGGAGAATGTGATTGACATTCTGAACGTGGAAGACCCGATGGAAAATCCGTTCAAACGTGACACCGATGCCGTGTACGTGGTGCTTACCAAAGCCGACAGAATAAAGGCAACTTCTGCAGCCGAACGTAAGGAGAAGGCAAATGCTTATGTACTTGAACATTATAAAGGTCTTGTTACTGCCATCCGAAACGTTTGTCGCGAATGTGAACTGAACGGTTATGTGAAGCCAATCGCGGGCGCCGAAGAAGTGAAACCGAAGATTTTGGTACTTCCATTCTCTATTGGCGACGTTTGTTTCAAAAGTTATTGCGAATTGAAGGAAGAAGGTCCAGCCAAGGTTTTGAATGAGATAACTTCAAGGGCAACGTCGGAAGAAGACGACAAAAGTTTCTTTGTAAAACTTAAAAAGAATTTTAGGAAATGAAGCAAATAGCTGTTTGTGTAAAAGAGACGAATGACGGCTATAGTAGCGATTTCCTCTATAAGTCAAGTTATTTCGTAAGCGAAGGTGTCGTTACCGATATTCGTCTTTCGTGGATTAGCAATGTTCTTGATACTTCTACGAATGAGTTGCGTGAGCAATTGAAGGAAACGACGCCACTCCGTTTTATAAAGTTTACCAAAGAGTTTTTCTATCTGGTAATTCTAAAAATGGGACAAACTTCGCGATGGAACGATAATGTCGCCGTGTACTGCCAAGTTCCGTTGGGCGTGTGTCCTACGGCAACAGAGTGGGACACGCTGATTCAGGCAATTGATGGCGTGCTCGAAAAGAAAGAATTGTTGGCAAAACCCGAGTCGTGGACGTTCTTGGATTCTTTGCTTCAAAAAAATTATGAGTGCGAAGATGTCTTTGTGGAATATGCCGAAGGTGCAAAACCATACGCCTGTCGCTATCTGTCGCGATTAAATTCTCTTTCGCTGTTCTTGCTGAATTATTATCAGCCTGGCTATCAGAACTATGAGGCAGTTGTGCTGATTAGTGAAAATCAGAAACAGACAGTTGTCTGCAAACCTTCTGTCGTTGATTTGACCAAGGAGGCACTGAAGGAAATGGCTGTCTTTTCCGCTCCCAAAAATACCGATGGTTGGTTGGCTTATACTGCGAACGACACATTGCTCGACAAACCTATTATGGTGGCTAAGTCGGAACCGTTGACCATATATTGGAAGAAACCTGGGTGTAGAACGATATCAAAAACGGGTGGGGCGACGAACCCTGCCTCATTTCAAGTCAATCAGGATGACTGCAAGATGGTGATTTCCAAGAAACAGTTCAAGATAACCGACGACAACGGTCATTCCGTGCCAAGTTTCAAAATGACTATTGACGGTACGGGGTGCAGAAACGGAGAGATAGAACTTCCCGTAGGGTATTCAATCTCAAATGCCGCCATACGAATCGCCTTGCAAGGTGTTATTCTGAAAGCGGATAAGAAAATTCTCACGCATAAGATTCTGTTTGCCGTTTTGGGGTTGATTTTGGGTTTGGCAATCGGTCTAATCATCGGACTCTCAAGAACGCCAAGCGTCGTGTATGTGCCTGCTGAACCGGTTGTAGAGCCATTTAGCTGTGAGAAATATTTCAAGACAAACACCGAAGTGTGGAGCAAGGCATCGATTGATAGTTGTGAAGACTTACACGGAGTGTTCGAATTACTGGTTTCATACGATTTTGAGGGATTACAGACGAAGAAATCGGTAATGACGAAATACGAGGGAATGAAAGATTTGGTTCCTGTCATTGCAAAAGCTGCTGAACTGGGCTTGCACGTAGATTCGTCGGGTGCAGTTACGTCAAAAATATTGAAACCAGCTCGCTTCAAAGAACGCATACTGACTGCTTATTTGGAAACATTCGACGTATGGAAGAAGGAAGACTTGGATGTGTTCGATGCAGATTTGTTCAATGCGTTGTATCACTATACGGGCGATGTTGTAAAGAATTATAATGTGGATGGCAGAACGAAAATCAAGACAATCTGCGAACAAGGATTCAAGTTCGGAAACACCTGTCCCGACTTGTATTCCAATAGCAAGGAAATAACGTTTCAAAACTATATGACAACATTCAAGGCAATGCCGACTTCAAAGAAGGAAACTCCCGTGAAAAAGGTAGAAAAGCCCGTCAAGAGTGCTGCTCAAGGTGCTGATGATTAACGAAAATGAGATTGTATGAATAAGATAATTAAAGTTGCCATATTGGCTGGGGCATTAGTCCTTATAGGATTTGTGTCGGTACGTTTTTATCGCTCTCAGGTGGAGAATACTCCCTCGTTGCTATTTACCGGCAATCAGTTTGTCGGTAACATAGAAAATGGCATTTCCGAAATGAAGAATTTTGATTGTGCCAATTGTACCAAAGACCCCGAGGAACTCCATATCAAGATGTTGAGCAAATTACAAGCTGTTGAGAAAAACGGTTTGGTCGATGCCGACGCTATGCGAGATATGAAAACTCGATATATGGCGGCGTATGCCAGCAAATTCTATGAATCGTGCGTGTGTGCCTTTACAAAACCATGGACGTTTAAGGATGAACAATGGAGATTTGACCGAACAAAATGGTTGCTCGATATGCCGAATTCGTTAACGCCGACAGCAAAAGTGGAATTGGAAAAAATAAAACAGTTGGAAAACGATTATCATTCTGCCGTACAAATAGCATATCGTCGTTCGTTTGTCGGAATTGAAGACGCCAAACGACAGATTGCACAATCTCGTGCATACAAGCAAGATAAATATCTTTCTCATTGTGCGTCATTGGTTTCTTCGTTGGAATCGTTGCCAAGTAGCATTCACAACAGTCATTATGCTTACGTGCAGGAAACCATTGAAAATATGGAGATGCAGATTCAAGTTCTGGAGCGTTTGAATTCTGACTTAAAAAGCAAGAAGAAATCGCAGTACGACATGTCGAAAGTGCTACAAGCAAACTACACTCGTATTTATAACGACATTGCCACAAATATGCCTAAGGTTCGTGTCGCCATTGATGACTACGACACCAAGGCACAAGCCACCTATGGCACCAAGAAGGATATAACCTCAATTAGTGGAAAAGTAGGAAGCATTACTCAAAAATTTTATAGTTTACCAAAACCAGAAAACGAATAATAATGAAGAAAATTATATTTACTATCGGTGTATTGTGTGTTGTTGCAACACAAATATCTGCTCAAAAGATTGAAAATATCGGAGCACAAATCAATGTTGGTCCCACGATTTTTATGGGCGATATTTCTAACTCGGTTTCCAAGTCAATGAACCTAATGGCCAACATAAGTGTGAAAGGAAATTTCTTTTCCGATGCTTTGCAAGGAAAACTGACAGTGGAACAAGGAAAATTAACTGGTGAAAAACTCCCAATAGCGTTCGAAAACAACTATAAGTCGGTGTATGGAAGTTTGCAGTTCAAACCATTATATTATATTATGCTAACGACAAGCAGATTACAACCATACGTTTCGTTAGGGTACGGTGGAATGTGGTTTCGGGCAAGAGAATACAATGAAGAAACGGGTAAATCTGTTGCCTCGTATGGCTATAAAAATGTAAAATCGGAATCTGCGACTTGTGAATGGATGATTCCTCACGGTATTGGCGTTGAATACGCCTATAATCCCAATGTTGCTTTTGTACTTGACGTAAATAGGGTTTACGTAAATTCCGACAAACTCGACGCTTACATTGGAGGTAAGAAAGATATGTTTGCTACCGTTACAGTAGGTATTTCTTACACATTTGGAAATACCGAGAAAGTTGTTCAGACGAATGATGATGATTATGAGAAAGAAACTATGATTTCGGAAAGTGAGTGTAAAAATGCAATGAGTAGGAAAGATGCTGAAATAAAGTATCTGCAAGATTCGTTGGCAAAATTGAATAGCATTCCCGAATCGTTGCGAATCAAATATTGCCGTAAGTATTTGAATGGGCTGTTGTATAGAAAATGTAACGTCGAGGTAATCAATACCAACCTTGAGATGCTTGACTCTGCATTGCTGAAAGATGATAACATAACGAAATATAAATATCTCTTGAAAAATTATCCTGCCTGGTACAAGGAGTTTGAATCGGTAGTGAAAGTTGCGCAAAATGATGCACGGAGATATAGCCCGTTAACGAAAGAGGCAACTGCATATAGGAACGATATTGTAAATCGCATAACGAATCTATCATATAATAAACGAATTTATTCAGAATGGCAAATCTATTATCTGGAAGATCAGATTGCGCTGATTAAGAGACGTTTAGAAGAGAAAGTAAAGCATCCTGAAGTTATTATCGATTTCTCAGATTTACTATCCGAATAAAGTTTGGCACGCTATTTGATTTTGTCCTTACAAAACGAATAAGTGAAACGTAAAGTATAGGAGGACAGAGTCATGAAACGTTTAATGGTAACTTTAGCAATTGTATGTAGCTCAGCTTACATGTTTGCGTCGGAATTAATAGTAAAAGGAAAAATTGATGCTCCTTTTTCAGTGTATGTAAATGGTGAAAAATACTATTCATACAAAAGCAAAGTAGATGTTGGTTATATCCCAAGTGGACGTTACAATTTGGAAATTTACACAGAAGGTGCTTACTCAGAACTGTTGTATGATTACACAATTAACATTCCACGTCGTTCAACGGTATATGCAACATTTACAGGTGATAACAAGATGTACATTTCAACGGAGAAAGATGCTCCTGCAACTATCATAGTTGACTTGACTCCATATCCAAGACGAGTACATGCACCGGTACCAGTATATCACTCAAAACCGGCTCATCACCATCACGCTCCTGCACCGAAGCCAGCACCTCATAAGGCTGCTCCAGTTCCAAAGCCTGCTCCTCATAAGGCAGCACCCGCTCCAAAGCCAGCTCCGAAACACGATGCTCCTTCGGCACCAAGAACGAATCACAAGGCAGCTACGCCAACTGCACATAGCACTGCAAAGCCTGCTCCTGCTAAAAACGAAGCAAAACCTGCAGTAAAACCGAGCAGTCCGGCACCTAAAAGTGATACTAAGTCAAACACAACTGTTCGCACAAGCAACAGCTCAAACAACTCAAAAGTAACTTCTTCTACAAGAACATCAAGTACAAGAAGCACGGTGAATACAAGAAAATAGATTTCTGATTCATTATAGTTTTTTCCGAATCCCTGAAAGACTCCCACTTTCAGGGATTTTTATTTTTATACCTTCCTTCTTTTCCCACTTGCCCCGTCATTCCGACCGAAGGGAGGAATCTGCTATAACCACCTGATTGCACAAAAAGGCTGCCACAGTGTGACAGCCCTACGATTTTTATCACGGAATTGTGCAAATGTACTGTGTTCCGACTATTCTCATGATGCAATGTAGGGCTGTCATAATATGGCAGCCTTACAGAATTTCCACCATCGTTATTGTACCGAAACCTTCACCGTCTCTCCCTCTACGCTCACAAAATACACCCCAGATTTCAGGTTTTGGTTTGCGATTTTCTTACCAGAAACTGTTACAACGAATGCTGGTGCTTCGCCATAATTAAAGATTTTCCTTGTTATTCCAAGAAATAGTCCTATTTTTGTGGTATAATAAACACTACATAATGAAATACACTGAATTTGAAGATCTGATTTCGTCAGAACGTATGCGGAAATACCTTGTCGCTTGTGGAAACGACACACGCAAAGCAATGAAACTTTATCGTCTCAACTTGAAGCTTTCGCAAGAAATGTTTACAATAATAAGTTGCTTTGAAGTTACCTTGCGCAACAAAATAGACCCACCATAAACCAATTTGTTTCGATTCTGGTATAAATTTTAATTTACAAAATGCAACAAGTTGTTATTCTAGCATTTTAACTTTTTTTTATTGGATGGAGATTGATTCTGAAAAGTTCTTGTATGGATTAGACCATATTGACACAGTTTGCAAACAAATATTAGAAGCATAAATTTTCTTATTTTATTTGAAATTCGGTAAAAAAAGAGCTATATTTGCATTGTTAAGTCCCGACAGTCCCTGAGCAATCAAACTGCCGGGTATTGTTTTTTATAGCGATACGTTATCTGAATACCAATAGTTTTCTAACCTACAAAAAGTGATTCCTTTGCGATAATCCAGCAGATTCCTCACCTTCGCGTTGCTCGGTTCGAAAAGACGATGCCAATGAGAGATGAAGGAAAAAAGAAAAGGGAAAATGGCAAAGCCATTTTCCCCTTCCTTTCCCTTTGATTACTCACCAGCCCCGTCATTCCGACCGAAGGGAGAAATCTGCTATAACCACCTGATTGCACAAAAAGGCTGCCACAATGTGACAGCCCTACGATTTTTATCACGGAATTGTGTAAATGTACCGTGTTTCGACTATTCTCATGATGCAATGTAGGGCTGTCATAATATGGCAGCCCTACAGAATTTCCACCATCGTTATTGTACCGAAACCTTCACCGTTTCCCCCTCAACATTTACAAAATACACCCCAGATTTCAGGTTTTTGTTTGCGATTTTCTTACCAGAAACTGTTACCACGAATGCTGGTGCTTCGCCGTTTACAAGGATTTGGTTGTTGGCGATAGTAATGGTTGTTTCGTTTGCTATATCTGAAATTGCGGTAGATATTTTTTCAAATATTGCCATAAACAGTGAATTTGCATTTACGGTTAAACTACGAGGATTATTGGTATTGCCATCGTCCCACTGTTTAAATCTATAGCCAGAATTTGGTTTTGCCACAATTGAAACAACAGTTCCTTCTTCGTATTTTCCACCACCTTCTACCGAGCCGTATGAAAAGTCGTTGGTTAACAATGCCACATCGTAAAAAACAGATTTCTTGAATATTGCCGTATAAGCCATATCCGATGTTACCGTTATTTTCCGTGGATTCTCAGTATTGCCATCGTTCCATTGCATAAATTTATATCCCGATGTGGGGGTTGCTGTAAGAGTTGCAGTACTTCCATTTTCATATTCTCCCTCTCCCTTAACCGTACCGAACGAGTTGTCGTTTACAGACAAAGAAACAGTATAAATAGGATTGAAATCCGCCTCAAAATGTAAGTCTGATTCCACTGTTATAGTTCGTGGGTTTTCCGTATTTCCATCATTCCATTGTTTAAAAATACAACTTGAAGCTGGAATTGCCACCAATGTAGCAGTGCTGCCGTCATCATAATCACCATCTCCCTCTACTGTACCCCATAAATCGTTATTAACCGACAAGGACACATTACAAGATATACATCTAATATTATTATGGAAGAAAGATTTTTTATACAATTGTTTACTTTCGCAAGGTACATACAAATTAATTAAATCAAAAGGGTAATCTCCTGTTACATTTGGAGGTATAGTTGCCAAACAAGTTATAGATGTCATATTAGAACAATAAGAAAAAACTTCACTTCCAATCGAGATCACACTCTCTGGTATTGTTATTGAAGTTAGACCTTTACAACCATTAAAAGCCAGATTTCCAATTGAAGTCACTCCCTCTGATATTGTTATTGACGTTAGACCTGTACAACCTCTAAAAGCCTCATTCCCAATAGAAGTCACACTTTTTGGTATTGTAATTGAGGTAAGGCCTGTACAACGCCAGAAAGCATGATTCCCGATTGAAGTCACGCTCTCTGGTATTGTAATTGAGGTAAGACCTGTACAACCACCAAAAGCGTAGTTTCCAATTGAAGTCACGCACTCCGGGATAATGGTATTCATGCATCCCGCTATTAATTGATTTGTTTTTTTCTCTATAATTGCATTACAATTATTAATACTTGAAAAGTTAAGGTTGTCATTAGCAACTTGTATTGAACTTAAAGCTTTACAACCATAAAAAACACCAACATTAATTGAAGTCACACTTTCTGGAATTGTTACTGACGTTAGACTTGTACCTTCAAAAGCACTTGTTCCAATAGAAGTCACACTTTCTGGTATTGTAATTGACGTAAGGCCTGTGCAACCTCTAAATGTATGATCTCCAATAGAAGTCACACTTTCTGGTATTGTAATTGACGTAAGACCTGTGCAATCTCTAAATGTATGATCTCCAATTGAAGTTATTCCTTCTGAAATTATTATAGAGCTTATATTTTTTTTATCTCTCAATAACGAATTTTTAATGTTTCCAGAGCCAACCAATATCAACTGAAGATTCATACTATTGGATATATCAATGATTTTTTCTATAACTGATGTTTCTATATCAACTGTTATTGAAGTAAGATTTGTACAATTCAAAAAGACATCATCTCCAAGAGATGTCACATTCTTTGGTATTGTTACTGAGGTAAGACCTGTACAACCACTAAAAGCATGAGTTCCAATAGATGTCACACTCTCTGGTATTGTAATTGAGGTAAGGCCTGTACAACGACTAAAAGCAGCTATACCGATTGAAGTCACACTCTCAGGTATTGTAATTGATGTTAGACCTGTACATCCTAGAAAAGCCTCATTTTCAATTGAAGTTACACTTTTTGGTATTGTAATTGAGGTAAGGCCTGTACAACGCCAGAAAGCATGATTCCCGATTGAAGTCACGCTCTCTGGTATTATAATTGACGTTAAACTTCTACAATCCTCAAAAGCACTATTCCCGATTGAAGTCACGCTCTCTGGTATTGTAATTGACGTAAGCTCTCCACATCGGTAAAAAGCTTTTTCTTCAATGGAAATAACAGAAAAAGCCATACCATTACCCCATTTGACAACGCTTGGGATTTTAATGGAACCAGAGTAACCCTCTGGTGATTGTGTTACAAAAGCTTTTCCATTTATATTTGTATTATAATATATACCATTGATAAGTGATGATTGCGCCCATACACTACTTGCTATAAATAGAGTGAGGGAAAGGGTTAAAAAATTTTTCATAATTATTTTGTTTTTATTCATTGTTGTTCTTTTTATAGGCAATAATCATATTGTCAAATATTTTCGGAAGAGACTCACAAAAAGCTTTGTCTTTTTGGCATTGAATAAATGAAATGTCGTTACTATTGTGATAAAAATGCCACATAGTACTTATTATATCTTTAAATGCTTGTTTTTGTTTTCCCGTTTTCTCTTCTTTAGTTTTGTTTGTTTCTATATTAATTCCAAAGAAATCTAATGTATAATTACGGTCAATAGGACAAACCAAATCAGGAAGAATATGGGCTAATGTTTTTGAACCTGAAACCAGTTGAGAATCACTTTTTGTTGCTTTTATTTTGAAACAAACATTTGTTAGTTCTGGCAATAACTCATTTAATTCAGGTTCTGTTAGCTTCTCAATTTTCAGATATTTCCATGAATTCAATTCGTTTTTTACGGCACTAATACTCCCTTTAAATTCGTCAAAATCAGGCATTTTTGTCTTTGCTTTTCCCATTCTATGCATTCCCCATGAAACAAGCGTGGCATATACATATTCCAAGTGTCGTTCACTAAGAAAATCCTTTTGTTGCCATTCCAATGCTTTTTGGTGAAAATAAACGGACGGACCCTCAAATTCTTTCGCCATAATTTGGCTGGCTTCATAATACTTATTTAGATTTTGTATTAAAATATTGTAATTATCTGCTTTCATATAAATAGTTTTAAAACATAACTTAAAATCAAAGCTATAACACCACCTCCGAATAATGTGGCAATCGTAGTGAGAACCATTCTATCGCCAGATTGTGCTATTCTAATTAAAGAGAGTTGTAGAGCAATCTTTTTTACCTTTTCATTATATTCAGAAGAGTCTGTTTCCAATTTTTTTAATGTCCTATATAATTCATCTAATTCTTTTTTCCGTCCAAAACGACAAATTATTGATTCATTTCTTTTACAACACATGGTTTCTATTTATTTCTCGTTCAACAAATAAATTTCATTCTATCAATAATTCAAAAGTCCTTGTCAGTCCTTTTACGGTGGTGAATTAGAGCATTTGCTTCGATGCAAAATCGAAGGCGCAATCGCATACCACGCAAAAAGAACTCGCCTCATAACTTCCGCGTTTCCTTGCCGACTCCCAAGCAAAATGATTACTGCTAAAAATAAAAAAGCGTGGAATCGTATCTGTTACCCGTTCCACGTATAGAGGCTCTCGCATTGCCCAGTCTGTCAGAACGAGCAACGTAGAACCCACGCCGATATGTAAATGGCACGAGCGTACCACATACTACATACCCAATGGGCATCTACCGTTGCTTTGTGTAACAGACTTAAATCTTGCGAGATTTCTATACGTCCAAACAAAGCGTCAGATAAACGCCTTTCTATGTCAAGCCCACCCAGCCGCATGTATAAAATGCTTCGGCGTGAACTTGGGGTAAAGGTAGGAATATTTTCACATCATTTTTACATAAGTCATACTTTTTTGAATAAGGTAAAAAT
>JAEEGL015686661.1_pt1 | contig 53353 bp, 45 predicted proteins | sample 9134231 | NCBI WGS metagenome assembly JAEEGL01 (sample SAMN16246548, study PRJNA631951) | gut metagenome | biome: gut microbiome; feature: rumen; material: fiber-attached | host: Bos | place: Iran: Karaj | collected 2018-10 | reverse complement strand
TGGCCGCCTCCTTGAGGAGTTTCTCTTCGAGATCGATGTCGCGGAAGGCACGGCCGGTCTCATCACCGGTAGTAGGCAAGTTGTCGTAGTATTTGATGCTGGCGAGCTTCACGGTGAGAAGGTTCTTCTCTGCGGAAGTACGGCCTATTACAAATGCGATATGGTATGGAGGGCAGGCAGCTGTTCCCAGGCTCTTCATCTTCTCCAGCCAGATACCATCGCGATTGATCTTCGCCTTGATGTTTCTGTCGGCAGAGCAAGACACGCCCATGCCGATAGGACAGCTGGCACCATGACGCGGCAGACGAACCACACGGATATCGTGAGCCAGATACTTACCACCGAACTGGGCACCGAGTCCAATCTTCTGAGCCTCCTTGATGAGTTTCTGCTCGAGGTCGACATCGCGGAAAGCACGACCAGTCTCATCGCCTGTGGTAGGCAGACCGTCGTAGTACTTGATGCTGGCGAGCTTCACTGTGAGCAGGTTCTTCTCTGCTGAGGTTCCACCAATCACGAAGGCGATGTGATAAGGAGGACATGCGGCTGTACCCAGCGACTTCATCTTCTCCACGAGGAAGGGGATGAGCGTACCCTCGTTCTGAATGGTCGCCTTGGTCATCGGATAGAAATAGGTCTTGTTGGCCGATCCACCACCCTTGGCCACCATCACGAACTTATACTCAGCACCCTCGGTAGCCTCGATATCGATCTGGGCAGGGAGGTTACAACGGGTGTTCACCTCGTCGTACATGTTCAGCGGCGCATTCTGCGAGTAGCGCAGATTGTCCTGCGTGAAGGTATTGAAGACACCCCGCGAGAGGGCTTCCTCATCCTCAAAACCAGTCCATATCTGCTGACCCTTCTCACCATGGATGATGGCGGTACCCGTGTCCTGACAGAAAGGCAGGATGCCCTTGCAGGCCACCTCTGCATTACGCAGGAACTGCAGGGCTACATACTTATCATTCTCCGAGGCCTCGGGATCGGTGAGAATCTTGGCCACCTGTTCGTTATGCTCGCGACGCAGCATGAACTCCACATCGTGGAATGCCTGCTGAGCCAAGAGTGTCAGGGCTTCCTTCGACACCTTCACGATCTCCTTTCCCTCAAACTCCGACGTTGTCACGCCGTCTTTTGTCAACAGACGGTATTCCGTCTTGTCCTCGCCCACCTGAAACATCGGGGCGTACTTAAAATCAACTGTCTTAGCCATAATCGTATTTGTCTATCTAATTATATTACTATTCACCAAACACCTCTTCGGTGGTGAGACGATGGATCGGACCGATCTTGCCGAGTGCCTCCATGTCGAGACTCTTCTCATCGCCGAGGATGATGTAGCGATAAGGCTTATCTGCCATCGTCGTCTTCTCAAAGTTCACGATATCCTCCAGTGTCACCTTCTCCAGGTTCTTATAAACCTGCTCGGCATAGCTGATGTCGAGTCCCAACTTCTGAGACGCGATGAAGTTCAAGAAGATGCCTAACTTCATGATGCGTAAGCTTGCCAGTCGTTTGGTGACCGCCTCTTTGGCAATCTTGAAGGCTGCCTCACTGGCAGGCATCTCATTGATGATATCCTGGAAGTGAGCGATACAGTCATTCATCTTGTCGTTCTGGGTGATGATATGCGCCATGACCTGCTCCTTGCGATCCTTCCATGAAGGTCTGAAGTAGTAGGCAAAGGCGTTGTAGGCCAGTCCACGTGCCTCACGCATCTCCTGGAACACGATACCATTCATGCCACCACCATAGTACTCGTTGAACACCTCCAGGATGGCTGCCTCCTCAGGATTCCAGCTGCGCCCCTCATTGTGATACAGGCGCATACAGATATTCTTCGCCTCATAGGGAGCGATGAACACCTCGTTCGCTGTGGCAGGCTGCGCCAGGTAAGGCTTGTTCTCTGGTACAGCAGCCAGATTCTTAGCCGTGATATGCTTCTTGGCGATGAGAGCAGAAATCTCCTTCTCAGTCATCGGGCCATAGTACACCACGCGATGCTCAAAGTTACTGAGGCCTTTCAGCAGGTCAACTAGCACCTGCGGGTCAGTCTCCTTCAACTGCTGCTCGCTCATCACGTCGGTATAGCGGTTACGCTTACCAACCGTCACGTAGCTGTACAGCCAGTCGAAACTGACCTCCTGGCTCTTCTTGGCATCCTCACGACTCTTCACCATCAGTCCTATCATCTGATCGTAGGCATCCTTGTCGACCTTGGCGTTCTGGATCATATCTTCAAACAGAGCCAGCGCCTGAGGCAGGTTCTCGCTGAGTCCAGACAGACTGATACCCATATCCTCTGCTCCCACATTCACGCTCCAGTCGCATGCCAGCTCGTAGAACTTCTGTTTCAGTTCGGCTGCCGACATCTTGTCGGTACCGAGATATTTGATATAGTCAGCCGCGGCACAATAGCGGTTGTCGGCACTCTGTCCGAAGTCATAGTAGAACATGAGGTTGAACAGACCGTTTGTCTCGTTCTTGACATAGCACATCGGCAACTTTTTCGACTTCAAGAAAGTCATCTCCTTCTTGAAATCCACGAACATCGGTTGGACTGGCTCCACATCCGCATCCTGGATATCCTTCACGAACTGGCTCACCTGATCGCGGTTGGCAGGGATAGGCGTAATGGCCGGCTTGTCGATCTTCTTCTGCAGACTATCAATGCCCTGTCTCTTATATACCGAGACATAGCCATCGGTGAAGAAGCTGTTGGCAAAAGCCACCAGCTCGTCTTTCGTGATCTTCGAGATACGATCGATACGACCCACCTCCTGCTGCCAGTCTATCTCGTAGGCAAAGTCCTCGACAAACAGGTCGGCCCTACCCTCGTTGCTCTCCAGCAACTGATAGTGCCTACGCTTCATGTTGTTGAAGATGCTGGGCAACAGATTGTCAGGGATGTCACCTTTCTTCAGCTTATCAATCTCAGCGAGCATCAACTGCTTCACCTCGTCGAGACTCTGTCCTTGCTTGGGCGTACCCATCAGCACGAACAAGCCATGATCATGCAACAGTTCCAACACACCTTTGGCATGCTGCATTTTCATCGCCTGGTTCAGATCGAGGTCGAGCATACCGGCTTTGCCGTTGCTCAGCACATCCTCTATCAATTTGAGGGTGTCGGCCTGCTGCGAGTTGGCCTGTTTGGTGCGCCAAGCCATCCAGAGCGCCTCAGCCTCCTGACCAACCACCGTCGAATCCTTAGGCTGCGTCAGTGGCGTCAGTGGCGCGAACGTAGGCTGTTTCACATCCTCACCAGGCTGCCAACTGCTGAAATACTTATCAATGGTAGCGATGGTCTTGTCAGGATCCAAGTCACCTGACATACAGATTGCCACGTTATTGGGACGGTACCACTTGTTGAAGTAGTTCTTGATATTGGTGATAGAGGGATTCTTCAGGTGCTCCTGCGTACCGATGGTGGTCTGCGTGCCATAGGGATGGTTCGGCCAAAGCATCTTGCAGATTGCGTAGTAGAGCTTACGCGTGTCGTTGGTCAGCCCGATGTTATATTCCTCGTACACCGCCTCCAGCTCTGTGTGGAAACCACGTATTACCATATTCTGGAAACGGTCGGCCTGAATCTTCGTCCAATTCTCGATCTCGTTGTTCGGAATATTCTCCATGTAACAAGTCACGTCGTTCGAGGTATAAGCGTTAGAGCCCTCAGAGCCGATGGCCGCCATCAGTTTGTCATACTCATTGGGGATGAAATACTGGGCAGCAACCTGAGAAATAGAGTCGATCTCATGATAGGCCTGCTTACGAGCCTCGGGATCGGTGAGCTTGCGATAAGTCTCATAACGCTGTTCGATCTCGTCGAGCAGAGGAGCTTCAGAAGCATAGTTATTGGTACCGAACTGCTTAGTACCCTTGAACATCAGATGCTCCAGATAGTGAGCCAAACCTGTTGTCTCTGAAGGGTCGTTCTTCGAACCTGTACGCACGGCGATATAGGTCTGGATACGGGGCTTCTCCTTGTTTACGGAGAGATACACCTTCAGACCATTATCAAGTGTATAAATGCGAGTTTTCATCAAGTCGCCATCTACCGTGTCGTACTTGTAGTCTCTAGCCTGAACACTCATTCCAAGCAACAGGCCACATACTGTCAATAATAACTTAGTTTTCATTGTGTAATTGTATATTCAACTCATTAATTCTCATAATCCACCTCATGATCGAGTTTCTCGAGGAAATCCTCATACACCTCCTGTTCCACATCACCCATGGCATATTCCTTCTCCGCATCCTTACGGATCTCGGCAATCCATGTACGACGGGCTTTCACATAATCCTCACGGATCCGCTCACAGGCAGCCTCGTCGAGTTCGTCCAGATGGTAATAGTCAAGAATCATCTGATAGCTCCATGCCCAACGATAGTCGCGGTAACTGCTATGGATATCGGCAAAGCGGTCAAGCACCTGTTGGATATTGTCAAAGACACCTCCCTTGATATCACTAATCAGACGCTGCTCCTCACTCTCTGGCATCAGCAGACCACTCAGGTCTACCCATCTGCCCTTGCCGATACTACTAACGGGCTTCCCTATATAACCTTCTTTCTGGGCACGCTTCAGGACGGCACCCATATAGATACGCAATGCGATGTCATAGTACTTTAGTCCTTTACGCAGGGACGAGGCATTGATCACATACTCATGGAAGTTATAGCTCGACACATTCTCACCCGAGGCGTGACGCAAGTCTTCCAGGATCTTGATACCTTGCATAATCTCTCCCACAGTGAAAGGCGATAGCCAGTCGAAGTTGATGATACTCTTACGCGACAGCTTCGAGCGCTTATCTCGCTTCGGCCATTTCTTGATATCACGATACAGACCGACTGTTGTGATGTTACGTCCTGGCACCAGCACCATCTGGTCGCCATAGGCTATCAGATAAGAGAACGGCAGATTACGGGTGTCGGGATGGTGCATCAGCTTGCCGAAGCAGACGGAGAAAGCGCCGATGGTGGCAGGCATCAGGATATAGGCTCCGGAAGCCGTCTTCGTACCGCGCTCCAGTGTTCCCCAGTGCATCGGTCCCATCTTATAGGCATGGTTCGAGAAGTTGGTGTTTGAGCCGGCATTATAGAAAGAGAACTCGCCGCCAATAAGCAGTGAGCTCTTATGATGTGAGGCCGAGAACGGGCCACAGAAGGCAGCACAGGCCTCACCGTTGGCCATGAACGAGTTGGCAAAGAAGAGACTGGCCTCGGCCGTGAAACCGTTGGTTATCTGACAGGCTTCTCCCACGAAGCAATCCTGCATCTTCACGGAATTATTGATGGAACAGCCGTCGCATATGATCGAGTTCTCACATATCACACCCGTGCCGATAAACACAGGCGCATCCGTCGAGCTCATCACCGTACACTCACTCAGTCGAGCAGCCCCACTGATCTCACAGTCGCCCTTGATGATGGTATTCGTGATATCCTTGGCATTGATGATCTTCACATTATTGCCGATAAATCCGCGTTCCGGTCTTGACACGCGCAACTCATCCTCGATCATCTGTTCGAGAATGCGCTTCAGTTCCTTGTCGGTGTTGTATTTCACCATGAAGGCGGCCATCTGACTGTTCAGTTCTCTGAAAAGCGTCACGTTACCATCGCCCATCTCATTCAGCACACTGATGATGCTACCTTCACCATAGGTTGCGTCGTCTGTCGTCTCCAGCGTACAGATATTCGAGAGATAGCAGTCATTGCCTATCGTATAGTTGTTGATATAATTTCCGACTTTCTCTATCAGACAATCATTACCGACGGTGACGTTTCTCAAGGTCGCGTCATTAATACCAGAATGCTTGAAGAAGCCTTTGCTCACCTCCACCTGCTTGTTGAACTCTCCCAGACGGATATCGCCATAGAATACGACACGATGGAAATTATACGGCTTAAAATTCTCATGCACCTTCACCTTCTGCCAGTCCTCCGCCCAGCAGACATTATTCTCCAACACCTCAATCTCTGATGGCGTGAGTTGTCTGTAGTCACTCATAAATACTTATTTTAGAATTTGTTTCACTCCATTTACCGGGATACGTTCATCCATCCTCATCTCCCTCGTCTACTCCTCTATCGTATAGAGGAAGTCGTTATACGGATACTTCTGAACATGCAACTCGCGTACTCGCTTGTAGATGATATTACGGAGTTCATCGATGTTCTGTTTGTTCTTTGCCGAGATAAAGATACACTCCAGATAATGCTGGTTCTCACCCGTCTTCGCCATCCAGGTCTTCTGCAGGTCTTCCAGCGTATAGTTCTCCTTTGTCAGAGGCGTCAGGTCGTCCTCTTCTTTCTCCACCCACGTATAGGCATCGATCTTATTGAACACGAGCAGTGCCGGCTTATCAGCACAGCCGAGCTCTTTCAGCGTCTCTTCCACCACCCGTATCTGCTCCTCGAAGTCTGGGTGCGAGATATCCACCACGTGTACCAGCAGATCAGCCTCGCGCACCTCATCGAGGGTACTCTTAAAGCTCTCCACGAGGTCGGAAGGCAACTTACGGATGAATCCAACGGTATCAGCCAGAAGGAAAGGCAGATTGTCGATGGTCATCTTCCTGACAGTGGTGTCAAGGGTGGCAAACAGTTTGTTCTCGGCAAACACCTCACTCTTAGCAAGCAGATTCATCATCGTCGACTTTCCCACGTTTGTATATCCCACAAGAGCCACACGGATCAGACGACCACGGTTCTTACGCTGGGTGGTCTTCTGCTTGTCGATCTCAGCCAGGCGCTGCTTCAACAGGGTGATACGCTGTAAGATGATACGACGGTCGAGCTCCAACTGGGTCTCACCAGGACCACGGAGACCCACACTACCCTTACCGCCACCAGAGCCGGAGCCACCGCCCTGGCGCTCCAGGTGTGTCCACAATCGCTGCAGACGGGGCAGCATATAACGGTGCTGGGCCAGTTCCACTTGCGCCTTGGCCTCAGCCGTCTGGGCACGCATGGCAAAGATATCCAGGATCAGCGAGGTGCGATCGAGGATCTTCACCTGTAGTTCTTTCTCAATATTCCGGATCTGCTTGGCAGAAAGCTCGTCGTCGAAGATCACCATACCCACAGGCTGGGGAATCTCCACACCGTCGGGCATCTGTCCGCCATTAGCCAACTGCCACTCGCTCAGCTCATCCATCGCCTCGTCATAGGCATCCTGGCACTGCTTGATATATTCCTTAATCTCCTGCAGCTTTCCGCTGCCTACATATGTCGTCTGACTCGGTCCGCCCACCTTCTGGGTAAACCGCTTTACCGTCACGGCACCTGCCGTGTCGGCTAAGAACTCCAATTCGTCAAGATATTCATTGGTTTTCGCTTCGTCTTGCTCCCTCGTAATCAGGCCAACCAAGACGGCCGTTTCCGCCTTTGCTTCAGATATTACAAATTCTTTCATTCAGACTTTCTTCAATTTGCTTACAAAGATACTTCTTTTTTGTCACAGATGAAACAGATTAACACAGATTAATAAAAAAAAACGAAGAATCCTGTGTCTGTTTTTCTAGAATTTTGTACTTTTGCAAAAATTTCAGACCATCTAAAACAATAATTATTATGAGAGTAATCATTCAAAACGACTACCAGAAATTGTCCCAGTGGGCAGCAAACCATGTTGTCGAGCGTATCAATCAGTTCAACCCGACACCCGATCATAAGTTCGTGCTGGGTCTGCCGACCGGTTCTTCTCCCATAGGCATGTACAACGCACTGGTAGAAGCAAACCGCGCAGGCAGAGTTTCCTTCAAGAATGTCATCACATTCAACATGGACGAGTATGTTGGCCTGCCCGAGACACATCCGGAGAGCTACCACGCTTTCATGGCACGTAATCTGTTTGATCATATAGATTGTCCCAAAGAGAATATTCATATCCTCAACGGCAACGCTCCCGACCTGAACGCAGAGTGTGCGCACTATGAGCAGATGATTCTCGAGGCTGGCGGCATCGACCTGTTCATCGGCGGCATCGGTCCCGACGGACATATCGCCTTCAACGAGCCGGGTTCTTCACTTCGTTCCAGAACACGTATGAAGACCCTGACCACTGACACACGCATCGCCAACTCTCGCTTCTTTGGTGGAAATCCCGAGAACGTGCCTGCTCACGCCCTTACTGTTGGTGTGGGAACTGTCATGGATGCCCGTGAGGTCATGATCCTGGCCAACGGTCACGGTAAGGCACGCGCCCTGCAGGCTGCCATCGAGGGTAGCGTCAACCACATGTGGACCATCAGTGCCCTGCAGATGCACGAGCACGGTATCATCGTGTGCGATGAGGAGGCTGCCGACGAGCTGAAAGTTGCCACCTACAAGTACTTTAAGGACATCGAGAGTGACAATATTCTTTAACACAAATGAAGATTAGAGAATGAGAAAGACCCTCTTCCTTTCTATCTTCCTAACGTCATCAGTCTTCACCCAGGCTGATGACGTTACGGTTTTATCCCCAGACAGCAATCTGCAGGTGACTATCAGCACCAACGATGGGGACGTAACCTATGCCGCCACGCTCGGCGGATTACAAGTGCTTGAGAAATCTTCCCTGGGACTGAAGACAAGTGTTGGCGACTTCACGCATGGACTGACCATGAAAAATTGTCACAAAAAAGAAGTGTTCGACTGCTATACCATGCGCAGCACCAAGACCGCTTCGTCCGAATACCATGCCAACCAACTGACACTCGACTTCGAGAATCAGGAAGGACGGACGTTCAGCATCATCTTCCAGGTCAGCAACAACGATATCGCCTTCCGCTACAGCATCCCTCGTCAGCAGTTCGATGGCAAGGAATACAAACGCGCGATCGTCTATCAAGAGAAAAGCAGTTTCTTGTTCCCCGACAGGACCACCACCTTCATCTCTCCTCAGATCGGACCAGAGACCGGTTGGGAACAGACGAAGCCCAGCTATGAGGAGGGCTACTCTGCCGACGCTCCCATGGCCGTCAGATCGCAATACGGGCATGGCTATATCTTCCCGGCACTGTTTCATGTTCAAGGCGGAAAGAGTCAACAGGAGGGCTGGGCCTTAGTCTCCGAGACAGGTGTGACTGGTGGCTATTGCGGCAGTCATCTCTCCGACTACCAGTCGGGCACCGGCTATACCGTCGCCTACCCCGACAAAGGCGAGAACAACGGGTTCGGCTCGGAGTATGCCGGCATCCCTCTTCCCGGTGAGACCCCATGGCGCACGATTACCGTAGGCACCAGTCTGAAGCCTATCGTCGAGACCACCATCTCTTACGACCTGGTGAGTCCTCTCTACGAAGCCTCCACCGACTACCAGTCGGGTCGCTACACCTGGAGCTGGCTCATCTGGCAAGACAATTCCATCAATTACGACGACCAGGTGAAGTTCATCGACCTGGCTTCGGCCATGGGCTTCGAGTACTGCCTTGTCGACAACTGGTGGGATACACAGATCGGTCGTGAGCGCATCGCCGAACTCTCCCAGTATGCCCAGTCGAAAGGGGTTCATCTGATGCTGTGGTACAACTCCAACGGCTTCTGGAACGACGCCCCCCAAGGACCACGCGACTGCATGAATACCTGCATCGCCCGTGAACGGGAGATGGCATGGATGCAGCGCATCGGCATCAAGGGCATCAAGGTCGACTTCTTCGGTGGTGACAAGCAAGAGACCATGCGTCTCTACGAGGATATCCTCAGCGATGCCAACCGATACGGTCTGCAGGTCATCTTCCATGGCTGTACCATCCCTCGCGGATGGGAGCGCATGTACCCCAACTACGTGGCCTCCGAGGCCGTCCTGGCCAGTGAGAACGTGTTCTTCAATGAAGGGGCAGCCATCCGTCAGCCGTTCGACCTCACCCTCCACCCCTTCTGTCGGAATGCGACAGCCTCCATGGACTGGGGCGGCATCATCATGAACAAGTATCTCTCGAAGGACAATAAGAGTCGTCATCGTCGTAAGACGACCGATATCTTCGAGTTGGCTTCAGGTATCATCATGCAGACCAGTATCCAGTGTGTGGCCATGCAGCCCAACAACCTCGACGAACTGCCTCAGTTTGAGATGGACTTCCTGCGCCAGCTTCCTACGACATGGGACGAGACCCGTTTCATCGACGGCTATCCCGGCAAGTACATCATCCTCGCCCGTCGCCATGGCGACGACTGGTATGTGGCTGGTCTCAACGCCAAGAAAGAGCCGATCACGCTGACCCTCGACCTCTCCTTCCTGTCCGATGACGCGACACTCTATATAGACGACACGAAAGGAGCGCCTGTGCAGACCACGCTCAAGCGCGACAAGAAAGGACGGGCCAAGATCACACTACAGTCTAACGGCGGTATGGTGATCTACTGATCCGCCGACAGTCACAGAACGAAAAAGCCCTCATCGATTGATGAGGGCTTTATATTTCTTATTCATTCTTTCTCTTTAATCCTTCTTTCTCCGCCACGGGAAGATAATCCTAACCATATCCTTGCGTTCCTCTTTCTTCAGGAAGAATGCCGAGGTGACAAGCAGCAGCAGACCTTCCGTTGCCATGACATGAAGCAGACCGTTCAGCGGACCGTCCACCTCCGACCATTTCAGGTAATAGGCACCGCAGAAGATCAGGACGGAGATCAGTGTCATCATCAGGAAGGGCGTATACACCTCCTTGACGAAATACATGAAGGGGAACTTAAACTTCCTGGTTGCCACCCACACCGTGGCAGAGTGGTTCACCACCTCCAGCACAGACATCCCGATGAACACCGTCCAGAACGGCAGTCCCTGCTGGAGCAGGAAATAAGCCAACGGGAGAATCAGAATCATCACAGAGATCTCGATGATCTGATATTCCTTCATCTCACCAATAGATATAAAGAACTGGTTCACCAGCTCATGAAGGGAGCGCAGCAGATGATAGATGCTGATGGCCAGCAGGAAGGGGATGACGTGCTCAGGCACATGTCCCAACCAGAACTGGACGATGGGACGCGCGAAGATCAGCAGCGGCACCACGATCAGCAGGTAGAAGATGAACGTCACCTTCGCATTATAGCCCAACAGCTTGTAGAAGGTACGTTTCTCGTCATAGGCAGCCGAGGCGTTGATTTGAGGCTTGTAGGCCGTGTTCACGTTCGTCACCAGCGTGCTGACACCACCCATCATCTGATAGGCGATGGTACGCGCCGCATTCACGGTGACGCCTCCTGCAAGGTTCAGGATGAAGTTCACGCCCTCATGTGTCAGCTGGTTACCTGTATTACCCAGGAAGTTCCAACCGGCAAAGCGACCCATATCCTTGATCAACGACTTATCCCACAGCCAGTGGAACTTCGACTCGACGAAATGACGATGGCAATAGATGGCCGTGACCGTCAGCATCAGGATCGTCACCACCAGCAACAGGACGGAATAGTTAATCAACTGCTCAAACGGGCCGATAGATATCAGGAAGATGATGACAAGGCGCAGTGCGTAGTCCATGATGGAAAACAGCGCATACACATCCATCCGCTCGTTGGCTATCAGCAAGGCATCGTAAGGCACGGTCATCATAGAGACAATGGCCGTGACGATGGCCAACTGGAACAAGACCTTGGCCACAGAGAACTGCTCCGGGGTCAGGTTCAAGTGCATGAACACCACCATTCCCACCGTCTCCATCAAGACGAAGAACAGACCGGCCAGCACCAGTTGTATCTGCACACCTGTATTGAATATCTTGTTCTGCTGTTTCTCGTCGCCCAGTCCTTTCGTGTAATTTAGGAACCTCTGTATCGCAGAGGAGAAGAAGATACGCAAGGAATGGAACATCAGCACAACGCCGCTCACGATATTATAGACACCGAAATCTTCTATGCCCAATTTCTCCAACAGAACTCGAGCCGCATAGAAACCCAACAAAATGACAATGATGCTCCTTACGAAAAGGAACACCGAATTTCTGAATATCACCTGTTTAGCGTCTAATTGCTTCATATCATAGAGGAATCTGCCAGCTGTTTTTTCTTATCCAACTGGCAGTATCTTTCCAATTTGCGTGCAAATTTACTGATTTTTTTCGATACAGACAAGAAAAGACTAGAAAAATATAATCTGCCCCTCTTCCCATTCATTTTCCACAGTGAAGGAGAACGAACTGGAACGTGTCGCAGACGCTTCCCGACTGAACAGATTTCCATGACAGACCGTGATACGGTTGCGTGTTATCGGGATACTGTCTATCTGTCTCTCTGTCAGCACAGCCATGCAGGAATCCGTCTGCTGGTAGCCCTCCACCGTCACCGTCAGATACTGGCTGTCTTCGCGCGGTATCGTGTATATCTCATATTGTCTGACATTTCTGTCGACATCACAGAACTCTTTCTGTTTGGACTTGACGACACCCCAGCCCGTCGTTGCGTCAACAGTGCCCGACCCTCCTTCATAGGCAAACCGGATCCTATTGACGGATGGCGGCGGTGCATCATCGAGCTCAAAGCGCACCTTCGCCACGATACGCCTCAAAGACAACACACGCTCTATCGGTTCGTCACCAACAACCAGACTGTCGCCATAGAGGAAGGTGTCTGAATAGCCTATGCCTTCCGACTGATTAGAGAACCTGATCTTCTGTGCATTGGTCATCGTCGGGTTCTTGGAACTGTTGTGTGCGAGAGCCACCAGATAATAGTGTCCTGCTGGCAGGAGAAAGCCCACCTGTCCGAACCCCGCGTCTCCCGCCTTCTGGTTCACCTGTTTTATCCGCAGCCCCGTCTCGTCATAGACCGCGATGTTCAGTCGTGTACTCACCTCCCCCACTGCCGCCCTCGTCCCGGCAGGAAAGGGCACCTGTTCGAAGCTGGCGACACGCACCACGACATTGGGCGTTTCCTTGTCACCGGCCTCAGAAAGATCATCGGCATTCATTTTCTCACACGATGCCACAGAGAGCATCATCATACTCACGAGAACGCATGACAGCAGTCTGACCACACGATCTGTATAAGAAAAGCAGAAGTGCTTGTTCTTCATAATGTTACCATTTAAGTTAAACAACGATTATACACTGCAAAGTTAACTTAAACCTGTCACATTCTCACCAAACCCGTTGTATATTTAATATTTTTTTACTCTTATCATACACGACAAGCCACTTCCCCACACTGTCATCTCAACCTAAGACCCTTCCGGACCGAGGATTCATCTCCTATATCAGTCCATCTTCGTCATGTGATAGCCCATACGCCGCAGTTGCATGGCTGCACCATACAGGTAGAGCTGACGCAGACAGGCGACATACCCCTCGAAGGCCTCCTTCGTGCCAGGCTCAAGACGCTGATGCATCAAGGCGTTATACACCCGTGAGGCACACTCACCCGTCACCTTCTCCAGCACGATATAGTCGGCGCCCTGTAACGACAGCACCTCCTCGCGGATATACTCGTCCATCGCATCGTAGCCCCGCTTGTCGCGCATATAGACATAGAGGTCCTCGATCTTCGAATAGATCTCCCACTCCGTGTCCCACATCTTCGCCACAGCCATGCCGATATACATCATCCAGCCGAGCGAGGCCGAGGGGAAGTCCTGGAACTCACGGATGCCGTCGGGGATGTAAGCCTTGGCTATCGCCTCCCACTTATCCTCCACGTCGGGACACTCCGGCAGCCGCTCGTCCACCTCCTTGATGCTCAGCAGGAACTGATGCAGGTCGGCGTGTAGTTGCTCTTCAAAATTCTCCATCATCTTTTTCAATCAAGAATGTAAAAGCCAGCCTCTGTGGGATGGTCGAGCACCATGCTCTTCGGATCCTCCTTGGTCAGAAGCCAAGTCATCCAAATATCGCCAGCGGCTCCACCGATGAAGAAGATGCCCCATAAAAGCAAGGGCAGGTTGCCGATGAGCAGCGCCACAACCGAGGGGATGATACCCATCACGATACAAGGCATCATGGCTCCCTTTATGTAGTCTGGGATACGCATCGGCTCATCGCAGTGGCAATAGGGGGTGAGCATCTTCCACATCACGCCAAAGCTGATGCTCTTCCATCCGCCTGGCACATAACAGGCCCATGTGATACCGTGAATAAGCTCATGTATCACGACGCCGACTATCAAGCCAAAGAAAGCCACATACCATTGTGTCTCGCTGCCCAACAGCTCCGCCAGCGGCTTGCGTCCTACCCAAATATAATAGAACGGCACCAGAAACACGACTGCCGACACCAGCAGGATGACAAAGGCAAAGAGATTCGCCTTGACTATATTTATCGACACTTTACGTTTGTTCTCTTCTGACATATTCACAAAACTTACTTTATTAATAAACGACTGCAAAGGTACTCATTATTCCCATTATTTTCGTATTTTTGCACCGATTATTTAGGATTGTTTATGATTATGGCAAAGCGAGAGTATATACAGGCCAACAAGGATTGGCTGGAGGCCAAGGCCAAGGAAGAGGGGGTGAAGGCACTACCCAAGGGCATATATTATAAGGTATTGGGCGAAGGCAAACAGGACAGTGCGAAGCCAACCGTGCGTAGTATCATCACAGCCCACTACACGGGTAGGACGATTGATGGAAAACAGTTTGACAGCAGTCGTGGCGGCGTGCCTCTGGCCTGCCGTCTCTGCGACCTCATCGAAGGATGGATCATCGCCATCCAACAGATGCACGTCGGCGACAAGTGGGAGCTTTACATCCCTGCCGAGATGGGCTACGGCAAGTTCTCCCAGCCCGGCATCCCCGGCGGATCTACCCTGATCTTCGAGATCGAACTCCTCTCTATCGCATGACACTCCCTAAGTTCATCATAACGATGGACGGTTATTTCCGTCTGGGCATGGTCAACCAGCACAAGGATCTGCTACGGCCAGGCGACCAATGCATTGGCGGCGGGTACTACCATTTCGACTATACGGCCAACCGTATCGTCCTCGACCGCTCGTCCTACGACTTCGGGAAGCCCAAATGGCATCTGCTCGAAACACTGAAGATACCCTCCGTATATCGCGGTCTCCGACTGGTATACCAGTACGACGACCGCTACCACGAGGACTTCAATGTCAGCGACCAACTCACCATCGAGTACTACGACTAATCCCCCAGCGGTCCCTGAGCCTGCGATTGCTGAGCTTGTCGAAGGACTTGTCGAAGCACAGAGAACGGCCCTTCGACAGGCTCAGGGACCGTAGAGGGGAGTCGTCATCGACGGAGTCGCTTTCACAGAGCGAAGCGAATGAAAGAACCCTCACGAGGGTGAGACCTCATGAGGGCGAAACGTTAGTGGAGCTGGAGGGAGTCGAACCCTCGTCCAAACAGGGAAACCATACGCTTTCTACACGCTTATTCCAGCCTTCGGTTTTCGAGTGACAGCAAGACCTGGACCACCCACTGCGCACCTTAGCTCCTAAATCTTCACCCATGCATCGGAGCCTGCAAGGGCTATTTCCGATTTAACCTGCGCCGCTGAATCTTCGGATTCGGAACAACATCCTCGGAGCGACGTCTCGTTTCCCCGCCTTGCAGGGAAATTAAGCTCTTAATCTACTATACTTCGATTAGGCAGCGAGAGCATACTCATTGTTGCCAATTAATTTTTTGTTCACTCAGATTAAGGAGGTAGCCAACGAGCCTCCGCGTGCTTACGTACCATCTCAACCCGCTGTCAAATCCAGTCAACCCCAAGTCGTGATTTCCGTAAATCGACTGCAAAGATAAAGATAATAGGTGAATAATCCAAATTTTTTAGCACGATTCTCGCGAAAACCTCGTATCTTTGCAGTGGTTTACAATAATCATGTGAGAACCGCGTTTTCTATAATTGACAGCACAACTGATAAAGCGATGATAAAGAAACTGAAACAAATATGCGTGATGGGAGCGATAGCCCTGACGATGGGGTCGTGCATGACGCCCAAGACGGTGGCCTACTTCCCCAACCTGAGCGACGGACAGATCTTCGCCATGGTTCAGAGCAAGGGTATCGCACTGAGACCCCACGACAAGATCTCGATCGTGGTAAACACCAAGTCGGCCGAGCTGAACAACGTGTTGAATATGCCCGTGACCTCACAGATCATCGGATACACCGAGATACAGTCGATTAACCAGAGCCGTGGCACGTCGGGCTACACCATCGACGCAGAGGGCTACATCGACTTCCCACTGGTGGGTAAGGTGAAGGCCGCAGGACTGACACGCGCCGAACTGGCCGACCACCTGAAGCGAGCCATGGAGGAACAGAGTGTGGCCAAGGACGCCGTCGTGACAGTGGAATACCTGAACCTGGGATTCACCGTCATCGGAGAGGTGAAGAACCCGGGATTCTATACCTTCGACAACGACAAGACCACCCTGCTGCAGGCTCTGGGCAAGGCGGGCGACATGACGATCTACGGCGACAGGAACAAGGTGAAGGTGCTCAGACAACAGGAGGACGGACAACAGCAGACCTACGTGCTGAGCATGATGGATGCCGAGGCACTGGCTCAGTCGCCAGCCTACATCCTACAGCAGAACGACGTGGTATACGTGCAGCCCAACAACTACCGTAAACGTCAGGCTGCCAATGCCAACGACACGACGACGGGCTCTTTCTGGATCTCTGCCGTCTCTGTGCTCACCACCATCCTCGTACTCATCTTTAAGTAAACAAGCATTATGACGATAGGAAGTTTTCTCAAGGCATGCACCACCCGATGGAGATGGTTCGCTGCCTCCGTGGCGGTGGTCATGCTACTGGCAATAGTCTATCTGGTGGTCACACCGCCAAAGTACACACGTAAGGCCCAGGTGCTGGTGAAGGAGGAGAACGGCATGGGCGCCATCATGGGACAGTTGGGCGGACTGGCGGAACTGGGCGGACTGATCGGCCTGGGTGGCTCGCAGAACGTGTACAACGAGCTCTACGCCATGCAGTCATCGTGGCTGTTGCTCAACGTGGTCGACCAGCTGCACCTCGACATGAGCTATACCGTGAAGGGCATCCGCAACCGCGATCTCTATGCCGAGACACTGCCCGTGACCGTGACGTTCAAGGATATCACGGCCGAGGACGACGTGAGGATGAAGCTACGACTGAGCCGTAACGGCGACGTGAGGATATGGAAGCTGAAGAAGAACGACGACAGCTATCCCGACGAACTGACGGGAAAGGTGGGACAGACGCTGAAGAGTTCCATCGGTAATATCGAGGTCAAGGCGACACCTTACCTCCAGAAGATGGACGACGACGAGATGACTATCACCGTGAAGCGCACCGAGCCCATGGCCATGGTGGAGCTGATCAAGAAGAAACGCCTCAGCGTGGTCGTAGGCAGTCGCGACGCGTCGATCATCGACATCAAGTACAAGGATGTGTCGAAGCAACGGGCCACTGACGTCATCAATGCCGTCATCGCCGAATACCGCAAGGAGGCTAATGACGACAGGGATGCGCAGACGGCTGTGTCGGAACGCTATGTCATAGAACGACTGGCCTCGCTGGAGAACGAGCTGAGGACGCTCGACCAGCGCGTGGCCGACTATAAGAGTAAGACGATGATGCCCGACCTCGAGGTGATGGCGAAGGTCTATGCCGAGGGGGCCAAGGATATCTCGGCCGCCCATCTGGAGCTGAGCAACCAGCTCTACGTGGCACAGGCCATCCGCGACTACCTGCGCGACGAGTCGAAGAAAGACGAACTGCTGCCCGCCCTGCTCGTGGCTGACAACAAGGCGCTGGCCGACCAGGTGGGCGAATACAACACCTTACAGCTGCAGCGCAGTAAGATCGTAGCCAGCTCGAGCAAGGAGAGTCCGCTGGTAAGGGACATCGACCGTCAGCTCTCGGCCATGCACGACGCAGTGCTCACCTCGGCCGAGAATGCCATCAAACAGCTGAAGCTGCAGCTGAAGAGTGTGACGGCCAAGGAGAACGAAGGTAAGCAACTGCTGGCCTCGGCACCTAAGAAGGCCATCGGCGGACTGGGTGACGAGCGCGACTGGCGTGTGCTCAACGAGGTCTATGTGTTCCTGCTCCAGAAGCGCGAGGAGGCTCAGATGTCGAAGGCTCTGAGGAATGACATCCGGGTGCTCACCCCACCGTTGGGCGTGAAGGAACAGAGCGCGCCCGTGAAGAAGAACATCCTCTTCGGTGCCTTCCTCTTAGGACTGTTCCTGCCGGCCTGTGCCATCTTCGTCAGAGAACGTAACGCCAGAGCATGAGAGAAAGGGTGAGGTCGAAGATGGGGCAGGATGTCGTGTGGACATTCGCGCTGCAGATCGGTGTGATGGTCTGCGCGTTTGCCATCACGAAACTGTTGGCAAGTCGTCTGAGCATCGACGACTTCGGACAGTACAACGTCATCAAACGCTCCGTACAAGTGCTCTCGTTCGTGATGCTCGCCGGCGTCGGCATCGCCCTACCCCGTTATATCCCCCTATATCGTAACAGTACACCACCACGCAGGATCGTCCCCCTGCTCGTGGCCTCACTCGTCTATATCCTGGGCGTCTCGCTCGTGGTACTGGTCGTATGCCTGCTCTTCTCCGCGCAGATGCAGGACATCGTCATCGGACAGAACGGTAACGGCTGTCTGCTGCTCATCGCCCTGGGCTATGCCTTCACACTGGCGATGGCGCAGTTTGTCTTCGCCTACTACCGTGGCACCGGTAACTTCAAGTGGTACAACGGCACCCAACTGGCTGTCCAACTGGCCATCGTCGTGCCGCTGGTGCTGTTGCCTGTGCTCACCGTCAAGACCGTGTTCGTGTCGTGGCTGGTCATCACCGCCCTGCTCGTGGCGCTCTGCCTGGTCAAGGAGGGAAGAGGGCGCTGGGGAGAGGTGAGCGACGGTACCCCACACTTCACACGACAGTCGTCGCTCTACGACTCACTGAAGACCATCGTGAGATACTCGTCGGGCCGACTGGTGGCCGACTTCTTCCTGTTCTCACTCTCGGCCTTCCCGCTGATCTATATCAGTCAGGCCATGGGACTGCAGGCGACGGCCTACTACGCTGTGGGCATCACCTTCGTCACGATGGTCACGCCTGTGTTCTCCTTCATCGGCATCATCCTGCTGCCCTACGTGTCGGCCTGCATCGCCAAAGGCGAGATGCAGAAGGCCGACAAGGTGATCACCCGTCTGCTGCTGCTCTATGTGGGGGCGGCCCTGCTCATCACGGTCGTGCTCTACATCTTCACCGACTTCATGACGGCTCTGTTGTTCGCGCGGAACTATGTGGCCGCAGGCGACCTGACACGCATCATGATCCTGGCCATCCTGCCACAGGCACTCTACCTGCTCTATCGCAACCCCATCGACGCCGTGGCCGTGGTACCTTATAACACAGTGATCCTCGGTATCTGCCTAACGGTGATGGTGGGCAGCTTCGTATGGGCCTCTACCCTCACCCAGTATGCCTGGGCCTATCTCACGGTCTCTATCCTACAAGGGCTGCTGTCGTGGCTGACTTGGCAGATCATCCAGAAACGCTCTATCCTCCGACGCCCATGACCATCCTCATCATCGCACTCGTCATCGTCATGCTCCTGTTGTCGTGGAAGTATATCCTCCGACTGGAGCCTGCGGGGGTGTTCGCTCTGCTGTGGGCGATATCGATACCGGTCGTGCTGTTGCTCCAGACGTATATATCCCTGATGTTCACGGGCATCCTTTATATCGTGGGGGGCGTGATATGCTTCATGCTCGGAACGGTGTTCTGCGACACGGCCTACCGGCCTGAGCCGCGGAAAAGACAACTGACATTCCGGCGTGAGTGGGCCACACCCGTCATGGTGGCACTGTTGGTGGGGGCGATGGTGAACCCGCTCTATTCGATCGTCCTACACGGCTTCAACCTACAGGCTCTGCTGAGCATGCAGGACCTGCTGAACATGAACAGACAGATATCCGAGGACCGTTACATGTCGGGCGACGTGTCGAACATGGTCAACCAGTTCTTCCTGATCTTCTGCTATGTGGCGCCTTTGTTCGGTGGCTTCTGCTACCGTTGGGTGGGCAGATGGACGAGACTGGTGTGTATCCTCACACTGATACCGGGCATGTTCATCGCCCTGACACAGTCGATGAAGATGGGCATGATCACTGGGTTCGTGCTCTGGCTGACGGGCTATCTGGTCTGCTCGTTCAGCTACGGACTCCCCCTTCGCATCCGACCGCGCCACTGGTTGTATGTCCTGCTCGGCTTCGTGGGGTTCTTCGGTATCCTGTTCTTCTCGATGGTGTTCCGCACAGGTGAGATCAGTGAGAAGACCATCGTGGAGATCAGTCAGAAGTTCGTGACCTACGCCCTGGGCCATTTCCACTGCTTCGACATGTGGTACTCCTTCCATGAGCCGGCCGCCTATGCCTGGGGCACGAAGACCTTCCTGGGCATCTCGAACGTGCTGGGACTGGAGGACAGGATACAGGGTGTGTATCAGGAGTACTACCAGATAGGACAGAACGGCTACTATGGTATCTCGAACATCTTCACCATCTTCAGGTCGCTGATAGAGGACTTCGGTGAGGCTGGTGCCTATCTGGTGCTGTTTGTGATGGGTGCGCTGACGAAGGCATCACTGAAGGCGCTCGTATGCAGAAGGAACATCTTCCTCAACCAGGTCGTGACGACGGGCGCCTACGCCTATCTGCTGTGGTCGTTTGCCACCTCGTTCTTCGCCTATACCAGTTATATCGCCACCTTCGTCGTGGCATACGCTTTGTTCCATCTGTTACAAAAGGAGACTCAAGCATGAAACGGATAGCGGTGTTGTGTGTGACCTATCACTCCGACCGGGAGCTGGAGCAGTATCTCACCTCGCTCAGGAGAGCGCAGGAGTATGCCGGCGACAAGGTCGGGCTCGACATCTTCGTGGGCAGGAACACCGACGAGGACAACCCCGGCTACTTCGGGGCCGTAAGACGACTGATGACTGAGGTGGAGGTGAAAAGCTACGACTATGTCATCGTGAGCAACGTGGACCTGACCGTGGAAGAGGACTTCCTCACGAAGTTGGCCGACTACGACTGCGCTGGGGATACGGGATGGATCGCTCCTCAGATCTACTCCAGCTATGAAGACCGAGACCGTAACCCGGGAAGGATGCACCGGCTGTCGCTGAACGCCCTCAGGATCCTCAAGACTGTCTACCGCTTCCCCTTCCTCGACACGCTCTACCGGCACACCCTTTATCGACGTAAGAGATACCAGCACCATGAGGCTGGCACCATCTATGCCGGTCACGGGTCGTTCATCATCCTGACCCGGAACTATCTGGAGCGTTGCGGCACGATCGACTACCCCGTCTTCCTGTTCTGCGAGGAGATCTACCTGGCGGAGATGTGCAGGAGAAACGGACTGACGGTGGTGTACGCGCCTCACATGAAGGTGAACGACACGGAACATGTATCCGTGGGAAAGATGAGTCATCCCACCTACTGCCGACATAACTTCGAGGCCGTCAGTTATATCATCCGTCACTTCTATTAACCCGACCTGTTTTTTCTTCTCTAATTGGTGCGGAATTACTAAAAAATGTCGTACCTTTGCACACTAATTATAGAAAAAGGTCGTTTACTATAGAAATGAACGTTCGAAAAGTATCCGTCATTTGCCCAGTATTCAATGAAGAGAGATTCATTGAAGCATGCCTTGTGTCGATTATCGAACAGGACTACCCTCTGGATCATCTGGAAGTGCTGTGCGTCGACGGACGGAGTACAGACCATACGGTCGACATCATCAAACGGTATATGAAGGACTATCCCTTCATCAAGCTGCTCGACAACCCTGAGCGCATCGTGCCCTATGCCCTGAACAGAGGACTGGAGGCCGCGACGGGTGAGGTGATCATGCGACTGGACGGTCACTGTACCTACCCCACCAACTATATCTCCGAACTGGTGAAATACCTCTATCTGCTCAATGCCGACAATGTGGGAGGGGTTTGGAACACACAGCCCGCCAAGGACACACCTGTGTGCCAGGCCATCGCTCAGGCGTCGAGTCATCCCTTTGGGGTGGGAGGCTCCATGCATAAGATCGGTTCGTCGAAGATCATCGAGACCGACACCGTACCCTTCGGCTGCTACAGACGAGAGATCTTCGAGAAGACCGGCCCCTTCGATACAGACCTGGTGCGCAACCAGGACGATGAGTTCAACGGGCGTCTGGAGAACCTCGGGGGGAAGATCTACCTGATTCCGCAGGTGATCATCAACTACACCGCCCGCGACACGCTCTGTAAGATGCGCAGGATGTACTACCAGTACGGACTCTACAAGCCTCTGGTGAACAAGAAGCTCGGTGCCCCGGCTACCGTGCGTCAGTTCTTCCCGCTGCTGTTCCTGCTGTTCCTCGTCTTCGGCGGCATAGGCTGTCTGTTCTCTCCGTTGGTACGACAGGTATATGTGGGCATCCTGCTGCTCTACCTGTTCATCGGACTGGTGGTGGGCGGCATGAGCGCCATCCGCATGCACCAGCCGGTGCTGATCCTGCTCATGCCCTACGTGTTCCTGAACATCCACCTGAGCTACGGATTCGGCTATCTGACAGGTAGCTTCAACGTCATGCGAAAGAAAACGACCCGTGTAACGTCTAACAGATAACAACGATTATGATCATACCATTCTCACCACCCGATATCACAGAACAGGAAATCCTGGAAGTGGCCGACGCCCTGCGCTCCGGCTGGATCACGACGGGTCCACGGACGAAGGCGCTGGAGAAGGAGGTGGCCGCCTTGTGCCATACCGACAAGGCTGTCTGTCTGGGCTCCGCGACCGCCTGTCTGGAGTCGGTGCTGCGCCTGTTGGGCATCGGCCCTGGCGACGAGGTCATCACCACGGCCTACACCTATACGGCCTCGGCCAGTGTGGTGTGCCATGTGGGAGCCACACTGAGACTGGTGGACACACAGAAAGACTCGCTCGAGATGGACTACGACCAACTGGCCGCCACGATCAACGAGCGCACGAAGGCGGTCATCCCTGTCGACATCGCCGGCATCCCCTGCGACTACGACCAGGTGCTGGCTGTCGTTGATGCCAAGCGTCATCTGTTCCGACCTGCCAACGACCTGCAGAAAGCCATCGGCCGTGTGGCCGTGACTGCCGATGCTGCCCATGCCCTGGGTGCCAGCAGAGGCGGGAAGATGACTGGTGCGATGGCCGACTTCTCGTCGTTCAGCTTCCATGCCACGAAGAACCTGACCACGGCCGAGGGCGGTGCGCTCACATGGCGCCCTCTCACAGGCATCGACGACGAGTGGATATACAAACAGTTCCAGTTGCTCTCGCTCCACGGACAGAGCAAGGACGCCCTGGAGAAGACCCAGAAAGGGGGTTGGGAGTACGATATCGTCAGTCCGGCCTACAAGTGTAACATGACGGACCTGGCGGCTGCCGTCGGACTGGCACAGATACGTCGCTACCCCGCCATGCTGGAGAAGCGTCGCCGTCTGATTGAGACCTACGATGCGGCCCTGAAGGGTGAAGACGTACAGGTGCTTCGTCACTATACCGACGCGTACACCTCGTCTGGTCATCTGTATATGGTCCGTCTGAACGGCCGTTCCCTCGAGGCCCGTAACGAGGTGATAGAACGGATGGCCCAACAGGGTGTGGCGACGAATGTGCACTACAAGCCCCTGCCGATGATGACGGCCTACAGACGACTGGGCTTCGACATCGCCGACTATCCTCATGCCTACGCCTTGTTCCAGAACGAGATAACCCTCCCCCTGTATTCACGACTTAACGACGAACAGGTGGCATACCTGCTTAAGACCTTCAAGGAGACGATACGTTGATCAGACTGTTAGACATACTCTTCTCGGCCATCGGACTGGTGCTGCTCTCACCACTGTTCGTCCTGTTCTACATCCTCGTCTGGATGGAGAGCAAGGGCGGCGGTTTTTTTGTGCAGGAGCGCATCGGGAAAGACGGTAAGCCCTTCGGACTGTATAAGTTCCGTTCGATGAAGACAGAGGCCGAGGCCGAAGGTCAGATCACGGTCGGCGCCCACGACACACGCATCACACGCATCGGCTATTTCCTGAGGAAGTACAAGCTCGACGAACTGCCTCAGTTGTGGAATGTGCTGAAGGGCGACATGAGCATCGTGGGTCCCAGACCCGAGGTGAGGCGCTATGTCGACCTCTACACCGATGAGCAGCGCAAGGTGCTGACCGTCAGACCCGGCATCACGGATCATGCCTCTATCCGGTATATCAACGAGAACGAGATCCTTTGTCGGGCGGATGATCCCGAACGGGTATATATCGAGCAGATCATGCCCGACAAGATCAAACTGAACATGGTATATATCGAGCACCACACGCTGAGAGAGTATCTCAGGGTGATCCTGCTCACCCTCAAGAGTCTGCTGTCATGAAACGTATCCTCGACTTCATCATCGCCCTCCTATGCCTGATGGTCTTCTCACCACTCTTCCTGATAGGCTATCTGATCATCCGTCTGGAGGATGGAGGTCCTGCCTTCTTCAGTCAGGAGCGGGTCGGACGCAATGGTCGTCTGTTCCGTATCTATAAGTTCAGGAGCATGAAGACCGACGTGGCACGCGACGAGAATGCGCTCGTCGGGATGGAGCGCAGCGACGATCTCACCCGTTGTGGCAGGTTCCTGCGCGACCATCATCTCGACGAACTGCCTCAGCTGTGGAACGTACTGAAGGGCGACATGGCCTTTGTGGGGCCCCGTCCCGAACGACCGTTCTTCGTGGACCAGATCATGCAGCACGACGCACGCTACGAGCGTCTGTATGTCCTGCGCCCCGGTGTCACCAGCTACGCCACACTCCATAACGGATATACGGACACGATGGAGAAGATGCTCGTCAGACTGGAGCTGGACCTCTACTACCTGGAGCATCATAACCTGTGGTTGGATGCCTGCATCCTGGCCCAGACCTTCTGCCGCATCGTCTCTGGCAAGCGCTTTTAGAGTTTTCTGAAGGTCAGCCTCAGCATCGGCGACTGAAGCACCATCTCGTGTTTCCCCAACCGTAAGGTCTTGAAGGTCTCCACCATCTCATGGATGCCGTAAGGATGCACCACCACCAGCGAGTCGGCCACGACCACGGGGTCGCCGGCACTACGGTTCTTCTCATGTATGTCGTACAGCGTCAGATGATCGTCCTGACGATCGAAGCGCGCATAGAACTCACGCCCCACCCCCTGACGGTCGGCTCCCTTCAATTGGATCAGGTCGAACTGCACAGCCCAGAAGATGGTCTCGTCAGAGACATCACGATGCCCAGAGGTGGCCAGCGTATCGACACCCGTCAGATGCCAGTAGCCGTCCAGACGACCGTTGTCCGACGTCTCGACATCGCACGCTACCAGTGTCGTGCACACCACCGTCCATAGATAGATCCACTTTCTCATCTTGTCCAAATGCCAGTCTTGATGATTCTCAGTTGGGCACCGTAGTTCTCGCCCAACAAACGTCCTTTGTCCATCGCCCAGGCGCCACACACCTGCCAGTCAGGCGCCAACTGCCACGACACCTCGGTCATCACACTCAGGTTATACCGCGGTTGGGCATAAGGCGCGTCGTAGGTCCCCAGTCCCGTCTGATAGGTGGCCAAGACCCTGTAATGCACCGACGGCGACGGCTCACCGCTCAGTCCTACATGCCAGGCCACGAAACGGTTGTTCTCCACCTCAATCTTCCCGTTGTTGTTATAGATCGGCGACCGGTAGAGCGGGTTGCCCATCACCTGTCCCCAGTGCTGCCAGCCCGTGAAGATATAGTGATTATAATAGTTGTCGTTACCACCGATATGGTCACGGTATGCGGGGGTACGGTCGTGGTACACCGGTCCGCTCTGATACTTCGAATACAGATACTCCACGACCATGTTGTTCAGCCATCCGACCTTCTTCAGTTGCACCTCCGCACCCAGCATGATATCCTTGAGGTCGTAGGCCACATAACGGTCGCTCACCCGCTCATTCCACTGCTCTCCCCGACCATAGCCGTCGTAGTCGAGCATGAACATCGACGAGTGGTCGTCGAAGAAATGATCGGCATACACACCTAGGTTCCACGAGGGCTGGTCGATATTCAGGCGCATCACCCACGAGCCCACATGATTACCGTTGGTATTGCCATAGATGCCTTCATCAGAATCCGCCCCGCCAGGCACGAACGCATGCCAGAAGGCAGAGAGTCCCTTCTCATTATCCGTCTTCTCCCAGATGTCCGTCAGCACCTCGTGGTAAGAGCTGCCACCAAACTGGTTGCCCATCTCCAGTCCGAGTTCCAGTGTCAGGTTACGGGGACCGATCTTCAGATAGCCGGCCTTACTATGATAGAGCGTGTTCTCCGTGTATTTCGACAACGGTGCCACGAAATCCTTCTGCCATCCGTCGTCGGTCGTCTTACCGAATGCGACATGTCCCTTCAGGGCCAGCCAGCGTCTGGTGCCAGGGATCGCCCAGTAGTCGGGCAAGGCCAACCGCACCTGTGGCACAGGACGGGCGTTGATGCCCAGTGTCTGCGAACCCGTGCTCAGTGCCTGGTTCTTCAGTTCCATGGGATAGGCCTTGGCACCAACGGTCAGGGTACCCTTGAGCCAGCGCCCCTCGACATAGGCCTGCTGTACGACCAACGTACTGGTGAAGCCCGTAGCCAACGCCATATCGGCACCATAGGCGACACCCCACCTCCTGCCGTCATCCCGTGCGAGCGGACGCTCTATCGCCGCCCTCACATAGCCGTTGACCGTTTTCAGCGAACTGAGTCCGTATCTGTTGGCATTCAACCACAAGGGGGTGTGATCGCCGCCCGAGAGGGTCGTCTGCAGCTCCGTGCGATAGCATAGTGAGTCGAACAACGACCGTTCCTGTCCGTCGGCACAGACGAAGTGACACATTATTAATAATATAAGGGCAACATATCTCATTACGCCCACAAAGGTAATGCAAACCGCTCGAAGAACAAAATAAAAACCGATATATTTGTCGATTTCCACATCTATAGGGATTTTCCCCATCCGCTTTAGGGAAAATCCTTTGCATAGGCCCGGAATTTGTTGTTTCTTTGCACCGTGAACCATCGTTCACAAGACAAAAGAATGTTGAACCATTTAAATGATAACGAAGATGAAGAAGATGTTTCTCGCATTGATCACTCTGCTGACGGTCACTGTTTCAGCAAGTGCTATGAGCTATGAGCAGGCCCGTAGCGAGGCACTGTTCCTCACAGACAAGATGGCGTACGAACTGAATCTCACCGACGAACAGTATGAGGCTGCCTATGAGATCAACCTCGACTATCTGATGGGAGTGACAGGCCGTGCGGATGTGTTCGGCACCTATTGGGAGCGTCGTAATCTCGACCTGAGCTATATCCTTCTCGACTGGCAGTGGCAGGCTTTCATTGCCGCCTCGTATTTCTACCGTCCCCTCTACTGGGAGGCAGGCTACTGGCACTTCGGCATCTACAGCCGCTACCCCCATCGCGACTATTTCTTCTTTGGCAGGCCTCATTTCTATGTGACCTACCGAGGTGGTCATAGCTGGCACATGAACGGCGGACATAGCTTCTACTACGGTCGTCGCCACACCTACCGTGTCGCAGACAGAAAGCATTTCGGCATGCACGACCGCTGGAACCGCGGTGACTTCCGTGGTCCTCGTCACAGCTCGACTCGTATCACTGGTCATGATCGTAAGAGAGACCATGAGATGCGTCACAGAGCGCTTGAGCACCGTCGGAACAATGATATCCGCAGAGACAACAGTCAGATGCGCGACCATCAGCATGCCGACAGAGGTCACACCATCAACAGGAATCACGAGCATAACGGCGTGCGCGACAACCAGTCGTTCAATAACAACCGTAACAACGGTTCGTTCAGGGGTAACCGTGAGAACAACACCGTAGGTCGTTCGCGTGGCGGTTCGTTCGGCAGCTCACGTAACAACAGCTCCTTCGGAGGCACACGTAGCAACAGCTCCTTCGGAGGCTCGCGTAACAGCTCGTTCGGCAGCTCGCGTAGCAGCACCCGCAGCTCTGGCTCCTTCAGTGGCGGCTCACACGGTGGTGGGCACTCTGGCGGGCACGGTGGCTCACACGGAGGTGGACACTCTGGCGGTCGCCGGTAGCCTACAGCTCCAGGATGCGTACTTCCGCATTCGACATCCTCTGTATGTCGCTCATTGATTTCTGATAATAGACAGCCTGGACGGCTTTGTTGATGATGCCATGTCCTACTGCCAGCACCTTCTTTTCAGGGAACGTCTGTCTCACAAAGGTGAGAAACTCATCAGCCCTGGAAAGAAGGTTTTCTAATGTCTCCACATTGTCCGGCCAGACCTCGTTCTTCAGGTCAGGGATATACCTGCCGGTGAAGTCGCCCCAGTCGCGCTCCCTGAGCAACGGGGTCGTCTGCACCTCCAACCGGTGGGGTGCCGCGATGATCCTCGCTGTATCCACCGAGCGTTTCAGGTCACTGGCGATCACGGCGTCGAGCGGTTGCTCCTTCCATGTCTCACTCAAGAGTCGGGCCTGTCGCAGACCGTTCTCGTTGAGCTCGCCCTGCGTCTGTCCCTGCATGATCTGGTTGGCGTTGTCCACCGTCTCACCATGTCTTACCAAATATAACGTTGTCATCATCCTTCTATTTAAGGCGCAAAATTACTAATAATTGTTGATAACACGGTAAAAATTTGGCTTTTTACGCGATTTCCATTATATTTGCAGTCAGAAACCAAAGAAACTGACCATTATGAAGATTCTCCAAAGTTCTATATTCCGTGCTATCTGTGCGATCACCATTGGTATACTGCTCATCAAGTACCCCGATAACACCGTGACGTGGATCACCGTGGCCATCGGCGTACTGTTCTTCCTGTCGGGCATCATCTCCCTGATCACCTATGTCCATGCCAGGAACAACGTGGCTGAATACAAGATCACCGATGCCGATGGACGAGTCGTCGCGGGCGAGCAGCCCACCTTCCCCCTCGTCGGCACAGGCAGCATGATCCTGGGTGCCCTGTTGGCGCTGACGCCCAACGTCTTCGTCACCGCCCTGATGTACATCATCGGTGCCATCCTGATTCTCGGTGCCGTGAACCAGTACACGAACCTCCTCCATGCCAGGAGATACGGTAAGATCGGCTTCGGCTACTGGATCTTCCCGTCGATCATTCTGCTCACGGGTCTCTACGTCATCATCCGACCGATGGCGCCTGTCAGCATGGCCATGCTCATTCTCGGTTGGTGCTCACTGCTCTACGGTGTGACAGAGGTCATCAACTCGTTGAAGTTCCATGCCGACAAGCGGAAGGCCAGTCAGGCACAGGCGATCCCCACCGCCGAAGAGGTCGTGGAGGAGATCACCGAGGTGTCCGGCTCAGAAGACAGCACCGGGTCCGATGCCCCTAGAGAGCTCCCCACCATCGAAGACTAAGTCTTTTGTCTTATACGCCTGTCACGATCCCCTCGATATAGGCTTTCAGGATGTGAATGCCCGTCCTGTTGTCGCCGCCCCAGGGGATGATGAGATCCGCGAACTTCTTGGTAGGCTCGATAAACTGCTCGTGCATCGGCTTGAGCACCTTCTCGTAGCGGTCGAGCACCATGTCGACCGTTCGTCCGCGCTCCACCACGTCGCGCCGGATATTCCTGATCAGTCGCACGTCGTCATCCGTATCCACGAAGATCTTCAGGTCCATCATGTCGCGCAGCTTCTTGTAGTGCAGCGCCATGATACCCTCGATGATGATCACAGGCTTGGGCTCCACGTGGATGGTCTCCTTCAGACGGTTACTCTCAATATATGAGTAGGTAGGCTGCTCGATGGCCTCACCGTTCTTCAGCTTCCTGATATGCTCCGTCAGCAGCTTCCAGTCGAAGGCGTCGGGATGGTCGAAGTTGATGGCTCGCCGCTCCTCAGGCGTCATGCCCGTCGTATCGTTATAGTACGAATCCAGAGGCACCACCGCCGCACAATGAGGAGGCAGAGCCTTGGCAATTCTCTTCACGACGGTGGTCTTGCCCGAACCCGTACCGCCTGCAATTCCTATTATTGTCATAGTTTCAAGTATTTGAAAACAATATCATAAAATTCCGCTTTCCGTTCCGCCTTCATGGGATAGGCACGCGAGCTGCTCGGCATGCGGTAGAGCCGCAACGACCTCCCGTCGAGCGTGAATGCCGCATATGCCCCCACCTTCGGGGTCACGATCCCATAGTGCCTGCAGAAGATGTCTGTCGCCAACTGCCCCGCCGTGACCACTGCCTGGCACCTGGGCAACCGTCTCAGCATTGCGTCGAGATCCGTCTCCTCCACGATCTCCAGATCCTTGTCGGAAGCGTTGTTCCTGGTACGACGGATACGGACGGCCGTGTCAAACAAGGCGATGCCTTTCTCCTTCAGGAATGCCACGATACGCTCCAGGTCGAACCTTTTCTCTCCCTCCACCACGAAGTGACTTCTGTCAGCATAGAAACAGATGCCGAAGATACGCCACATATCATTGATAAAGTTCGGGTAATAGAAGCGCATGCACCATCGTTTCTCCGACGGAGGGAACGTCCCCAGCATCAGCAGCCGGGCATTCTCAGGAAGAAACGGTTCAAATGGGTGACACTCAACAGGTAAGCCCTCCTCACTCTGGATCTTTATCGCCATAATGATGCAAAAATACAAAAAATATACGATACATCTCACATTTCTTCAAAAAATATTTGGCAGAGTGCGAAAATCTTCGTAATTTTGCAGCCCGTAATTAGAATTTCCAAGTAATAAATAACAATTTAGAATTAAAAATGAAAAAAGGTATTCATCCAGAAAACTATCGCCCCGTCGTATTCAAGGATATGTCCAACGGCGATATGTTCCTTTCGAAGTCTACTGCAAAGACCAATGACACCGTGGAGTTCGAAGGCGAAACTTACCCAGTGGTAAAAGTCGAAATCTCTAGCACCTCTCACCCGTTCTACACTGGTAAGAGCAAGCTCGTCGACACCGCAGGTCGTGTTGATAAGTTCATGAGCCGCTACGGTAAGGCTGCGAAGAAGTAAGAGCATACGAAAACTTGTTTTCAGTCTGCCGAGCGAAAGCAGGCTCGACTGGAAGTCAAGGCTGCGAAGCAGTCAATCATACGAAACAAATTAAAAGTGCGTCCACGGTAGTTGCATATGCCTGGCCGCACTTTTTTTATGTCCCTTCCCCTCTGGGCCCGAAAATAAATTTTATCACCTTTTGTCTTGGCTAATAAAAAGAATTGTCGTATATTTGTGCCCTAGAACTTAACGCATCATTAAAATTCGGAATGAAAACTATTTATGACTTCACTGTCAAGGACAGAAAAGGCAAAGACGTATCCCTGAAGGAATACGCCAACGAGGTGTTGCTCATCGTAAACACAGCAACCAAGTGCGGATTCACCCCTCAATACGATGAGTTGGAGAAGCTCTACGAGAAATACCACGCCCAGGGCTTTGAGATTCTCGACTTCCCCTGCAACCAGTTCGGCCAACAGGCACCTGGCACCGATGCGAGCATCCATGAGTTCTGCAAACTGAACTTCGGAACGGAGTTCCCACGATTCAAGAAGATCAAGGTCAACGGCGACGACGCCGACCCGCTATACAAGTTCCTCCAGCAGCAGAAAGGCTTCGCCGGGTGGGACATGAGTCACGAGATAGCACCCATCCTCGACGATATGCTGACGAAGGCAGATCCCGACTACAAGCAGAAGCCCAGCATCAAATGGAACTTCACCAAGTTCCTGATCAACAAGAAGGGTCAGGTGGTGGCCCGCTTCGAACCCACCGAGAATATCGACCATATAGCCCAGCAGATCGAGGAACTGCTGAAATAAGCCAAACGGAAAAAACAACCCATCAAGATGGAACATACGAAATGTCTGATCATCGGTAGCGGTCCCGCAGGTTACACCGCTGCCATCTACGCATCACGCGCCAACCTCAGTCCGATAGAATACAGTGGCATGCAGCCCGGTGGACAACTCACGCAGACCACCGAGGTAGAGAACTTCCCCGGCTATCCGCAGGGCGTGGACGGTAACCAGATGATGATGGACCTGCGCGAACAGGCAGAGCGTTTCGGAGCAGACATCCGCGACGGTTCCATCGTGAAGGTCGACTTCTCGAAAGCACCGTATGTCTGTACCGCCGAGGACGGCACCGACATCGAGGCCGACACGGTGATCATCGCCACGGGAGCCTCGGCCAAGTACCTGGGACTCGACGACGAGCGCAAATACAACGGACAGGGCGTATCGGCCTGTGCCACCTGCGACGGGTTCTTCTACCGGAAGAAGACCGTGGCCGTGGTGGGCGGCGGCGACACGGCCTGCGAGGATGCGCTCTACCTCTCAGGACTGGCCAAGAAGGTGTACCTCATCGTGCGCAAGCCGTTCCTTCGTGCCTCGAAGGTGATGCAGCAGCGCGTGATGGAGCGCGAGAATATCGAGATACTCTTCGAGCATAACACACTGGGTCTCTTCGGCGAGAACGGCGTGGAAGGGGCTCACCTCGTGAAGCGCAAGGGTGAGGCCGACGAGGAACTGGTTGACATCGCCATCGACGGCTTCTTCCTCGCCATCGGTCATCAGCCGAACACAGAGATCTTCAAGGAATGGCTCGACACAGACGAGGTGGGATACCTGAAGAAGATCGACGGGACACCCAAGACGAAGATCCCCGGCATCTTCGTGGCAGGCGACTGTGCCGACCCGGTGTACCGCCAGGCCATCTCGGCAGCCGGCTCGGGCTGTCAGGCCGCCATCGAAGCCGAACGCTTCCTGATGAACCGTTAATACCCTTTATCTTATCCCCCCCATCTTGCGATATCAAGACGGTATCGACAAAAATGAAGAAAAGGCCCGTTTCACAACGCGCCTTTTCTCACAATTACTTAAAAAACTAAATTAATCAACCATAAACCTTAACCATTAAAATCTTTTTCCGATACAAATATACGATAGGGTTCGCAATGTGATGTACACTTTGCGTGATTTGATGTTGAAAATGCGATAATTCACGGATTTTCCACATAAAATCACGCATTTTAAACATTTTAGGCTATAAAATGCTAGTTTTTGTAGAAAAAAAAACGCATTTTCGAAAAAAAAATCTATTTTTGCAACAAATTACTATATCCATGAACCTGGACTTGCGCATACTATTAGCCATTGTGACCCTCATAATAATTGCCATTATCTTGATCTTCGGGCGATTATTATACCTCCGCAGTATGCGCTTGAAAAGGCGACTCCACATGAGCGCCATCTTCACCAATATCACACATGAGCTGCTGACGCCGTTGACCGTGATCTCTGCCTCGGTGGACAAGCTGCGCGACGAGGAGCCGAAATTCCAGCACGACTACGACCTCATGCAGCTCAACATCCAGCGTATGGTCCGACTGCTGCAGCAGATTCTCGAGACGAGCAAGTCGGAGGCCGGCGGTCTGAAGCTGCGCGTGGCCCACGGCGACGTGATGAAGTATATCCACGAGACGGCGCGCTGTCTGGAGCCGCTGATATCACAGAAGAAGATGAAGTTCACCGTGCAGTGCTATCCGGAAAGCATGATGGGCTGGATAGATACCGACAAGCTCGATAAGATCATCTACAACCTGCTGTCGAACGCCGCGAAATACGCCAACGAGAACGGTGAGGTGGCCATCAGGGCGTTCACCAACAAGACCTACGACCATATCAGGATCGAGGTCAGCGACACGGGCAGCGGCATCTCCAAGGAGAAGATGAAGCATCTGTTCCAACGGTTCCAGGACGGCGACTACCGGCAGCATAAGACCATCGGTACAGGACTGGGACTGGCGCTGACGCACGACCTGGTGTACCTGCATGGCGGCACGATCAGGTGCGAGAGCGAGGAGAACAAAGGTACGACGTTCATCGTGACACTGCCCATCTCGAAGGAGGCGTTCACCTCCGAGCAGATCGACGAGCAGCACAAGATCGACGTGAACATCCCACAGAACGCCATTGCCGACTTCAAGACCGTCATCCCCGACGTGAACGAGAACATGAACACCATCGACGAGGACAGCTACAAGCTGCTGATCGTGGAGGACAACGTGGAGCTGCTGATGCTGATGAGACAGTTGTTACGCCCCTACTACCGTATCTACGTGGCCCGAAACGGCATCGAGGCCCTCGACATCGTGCACAAGCGCGACCTCGACCTGATCATCTCGGATGTGATGATGCCCGAGATGGGCGGCTATGAGCTGACGCGCGAGCTGAAGTCCGACCCCAACTTCAACCACCTGCCCATCATCCTGCTGACGGCGAAGACGCAGGAGGAGGACGAGAAGAAGGCGCTGCTCATCGGTGCCGATGAGTTCCTGACCAAGCCCTTCCGTGTGAGCGACCTGAAGCTGCGCATCGACAATATCATCGAGAACAGGAAGCGCATCCAGCACGAATACAGTCAGCAGTCGCTCGAGGATACGATGATGAAGATCTCGCAGGCCACGACGCCGAGTGCCGATGATCTGTTCCTCGACCGTGCCCTGAACCTGGTGCACGCACATCTCGAAGACGACAGCTACGACCGCGATGCGCTGGCCGCCGACATCGGTGCCAGTTCGTCCACCTTATATAATAAGCTGCGTTCGATCACAGGCATGAACGTGTCGACGTTTATCCGCGACATCCGCATGAAGGAAGCCAAGCGGATGGCCGAGAGCGATCCGAACATCCGTGTGAGCGACCTGGCCTATAAGGTAGGTTTCCGCGACCCCCGTTATTTCTCCACCTGTTTCAAGAAGCAGTTCGGCATCCTGCCGAAGGAGTTCCTCGAGAACATAATAGCAAAGCCATGAACGTGAGTGCGCCGTTGAGCATCAGCAGTTCATAGCCGAACACATACCCCAGATAACGCGAAGAAAGCATATCGATGGCGTAGCAGAGCAATGGCGATGCCACGCAGATATAAGGTGCCCGACGGTCGTCGGGATGCCTGTGGGTGAGCATGCCGAAGGCGAACAGTCCCAGCAGCGGACCGTAGGTATAGCCGCACATGATATAGATGGCATCGATGACGCTCGTGGAGTTGAGCAGATGGAACAGCAGCACCAGTCCCACGAACAGCCCACAGATGGCGAGATGCGTCCGGCGTCGCATACGCTCATCGTCGGCCCTCCCGCGGATATCCACGCAGTAGCTGGTGGTGAGCGAGGTGAGCGCAGAGTCGGCACTCGAGAACGAGGCGGCCACGATACCGATCGAGAACGGTATCAGCACGGCCATGTCGGCCTGCAGGACAAAAGTCGGCAACAGCTCGTCGCCCACCGCCACAGCTTGTCCCTGCTGTCGGGCGAGCATCATCAGGAGCACGCCCAGCGAGAGGAACAACAGGTTCACCGGCACGAAGGCGACGCCATACGAGCACATATCCTTCTGCGCCTCCCTTAGCGTCTTACAGGTCATGTTCTTCTGCATCATATCCTGATCGAGCCCCGTCATCACAATGACGATGAACACCCCACTGAGGAACTGTTTCCAGAAGTTCTGCCGTGACAGCCAGTCGTCGAAGACGAACATCCTACTGTGCTCGTCGGCGACGATGGCACCGACGGTCTGACTCCACGTGAGTCCCAGCTGTCCCATCACCTTATATATAATAAGGAGCAGTGCCACGAGCATACAGACAGTCTGGAACGAGTCGGTCCACACCAGGGTCTTGATGCCGCCCCGACGGGTGTAGAGCCATATCAGCGCCACCATCACGGTGACCGTCGCCGCGAACGGCACGCCCATGGCGTCGAACACGAAGCGTTGCAGGATCATGCACACCACATAGAAGCGGGCCACGGCGCCCGTCATCTTCGACAACAGGAAGAACGAGGCGCCCGTCTTATATGACCGGGACCCGAGGCGTTGTCCCAGATAGGCGTAGATGGTGGTCAGGTTCAGTCGGTAGTACAGCGGCAGAAGCACGAACGCCACGACGACATAGCCGAGGATGAATCCCAGACAGGTCTGCATATACGTCATATCGACCCGCGTCACCATGCCCGGCACGGAGATGAACGTCACGCCCGAGATGCTCGCCCCGATCATGCCGAAGGCCACCAGATACCACGGTGACTGACGGTTAGCACGGAAGAAGGTGTCGTTGTCGGCACGGTGTACCGCCAGTCGGCTGATGCCATACAGAATGGCAAAATAGACCAATATGATAACAATCATCCACATAATAGCTGCAAAGGTACACATTTTTATGAAATTCTTAATTCCCTGTTCTTAATTCTTAATTAAAAAGTGTACCTTTGCATGCGGAGAGTACAATCCTAAAACATTTAATTATGACTAAACAGAAAAAATTCATCCTCCAAGAGAGTGAGATCCCAACACAGTGGTACAACATTCAGGCAGACATGCCCAACAAACCTATGCCCCCCATCCATCCGGTCACGAAGCAGCCCTTGGGCGTCGACGACCTCGCCCACATCTTCCCCCGCGAGTGCTGTGTGCAGGAGCTCGACACCGAGCATGCATGGATAGACATTCCCGAAGAGGTATTAGAGAAATACAAATACTACCGTTCGACGCCGCTGGTACGCGCCTACGCCCTCGAGGAGGCGCTCGGCACCCCGGCCCATATCTATTTCAAGAACGAGTCCACCAACCCCCTCGGCTCGCATAAGATCAACTCAGCCCTGCCGCAGTGCTACTATGCCAAGCAGGAGGGCACGACCAATGTGACCACGGAGACGGGTGCCGGTCAGTGGGGCGCTGCCCTGAGCTATGCCGCCAAGATCTACGGGCTCGTCTGTGCCGTCTATCAGGTGAAGATCACCATGCAGCAGAAGCCCTACCGCTCGTCGATCATGCGCACCTTCGGTGCTGTCGTCGAGGGTTCCCCCTCGATGTCCACCCGTGCTGGTAAGGATATCCTGACGCGCGACCCCAACCACTCCGGCTCTCTGGGCACCGCCATCTCCGAGGCCGTCGAACTGGCCACCACCACCCCCAACTGTAAGTACACGCTCGGTTCGGTGCTCAACCACGTGGCCATCCACCAGTCGATCATCGGTCTGGAGGCCGAGAAGCAGATGGCCATGGCCGGCGAGTATCCCGACATGGTGATCGCCTGCTTCGGCGGTGGCAGTAACTTCGGTGGCATCGCCTTCCCCTTCATGCGACATAATATCCTCGACGGGAAGAAGACGGAGTTCATCGCTGCCGAGCCCGACAGCTGTCCGAAGCTCACACGCGGTCAGTTCCGTTACGACTTCGGCGACGAGGCCGGTTACACGCCCCTGCTGCCCATGTACACGCTGGGCCATAACTTCAAGCCCTCCAACATCCATGCCGGTGGTCTGCGCTACCACGGTGCCGGCATGATCGTCAGTCAGCTCATCAAGGACGGCTTCATGAAGGGTGTCGACATCCCGCAGCTCGAGACCTTCGAGGCCGGCATGCTCTTCGCCCGCACCGAGGGTATCATCCCTGCGCCCGAGAGCTGTCACGCCATCGCCGCCACCATCCGCGAGGCCAACAAGTGCAAGCAGACCGGCGAGGAGAAGGTCATCCTCTTCAACCTGTCCGGTCACGGTCTGATCGACATGCCGTCGTACGACTCGTATATCAAGGGCGACCTGCAGAACTACACCGTCACCGACGAGATGATCGCAGCCAACCTGGCTGAGATCGACCAATAAAAGCCTATCGGCGAGAGCATCCTGTCTGAGGGATGCTCTCACCTTTTTGGAAAAACTACATCATGCACATCAACGAGGGTATCATCGAACAACTGGCAGCTGGCAGTCAGGAGGCTTTCCACACCGTGTACAAAGTCGCCTACCCCCAGGTACGGGCCTTCAGCAAAGGTCTGGTGAAGAATGATGCCGATGCCGACGATATCACCCAGTTGGTGTTTATCAAGCTATGGACCAAGCGGTCCATGCTGAAGGAGGTAAAGAACTTTAACACCTACCTCTACACCATCACCAAGAACACCGTTCTCAATCACCTGGCCACCCGCAAGGCCTTCACCGTCGATATCGCCGGTATGGGCGATAGGGTCACAGGCAGTGCGACGCCACAGGAACAAGTCGAGGCCCGCGACCTGCAGCTCCTGATCGACATGGTGGTCGAAAATATGCCGCCGCAACGGCAGACCATCTACAAGCTGAGTCGTGAGGAGGGCCTGAGCAACGACCAGATAGCCGAGCGACTGGGACTCCAGAAGAAAACCGTCGAGAATCACCTCAACCTGGCCTTAGGCGATATCCGGAATATGCTAAAAATTCTTATTTTATTGCTCTACGGTTGGGGGAAAAGCGGACCTTGGTGGTCTATATAATAAAAAAAACAGAGATATAGCGTGAGTCGATACATGCCACAGATCGTCAAGTATTTCTTCCGCCATCAGGTGTCGGACGAAATAGCTTCAAAGGTACAGGACCGTCTTGTACACACATCCCATGACCTCGACCCCGTACTCCGGGAGCTCTGGGACGAGTGCGAGGAGGCCACTGCCGACGACGCATCTACGGAGACAGCCTACCGACGGCTCCTGTCGTCGCTGCCTGGTTCATCGGGCAGCGGACGTCTGCCATGGCTGAAGATCGCGGCCATCTGGATCATCCCGTTCACGCTGATGGGTCTGGCGGCCTTCTTCTACGCCTCAGGTCTCAAGCAGTCGAGATCCCTGTCCGAGGTGGTGTTCATGCATCAGTTCACGGCCTACGGCGAGCGCTGCATGGTGACCCTGCCCGACAGTTCGCGGGTATGGCTCAACGGCGGCAGCTCCCTCATCTATCCGTCGCGCTTCGTTTCGGCCGAGCGGAATGTCTGTCTCACTGGCGAGGCCTTCTTCGAGGTGACGAAAGACGCCAGTCGTCCGTTCACCGTCGATGTGAACCAGATGAAGCTGAAGGTGCTGGGCACCACGTTCAACGTGTTCTCCTACCCCGACAACCCGAAGGTCGTGGCCACCCTCGAGACGGGTAAGATCGAGATCAGCGTGGCCAACCAGAAGAAGCCCTATGTCCTGTCGCCCGACAACCAGTTGGTGCTCGACACCAAGACAGGCGACGTAGAGGTGCACGATGTCCGTGCGGCCGACTTCTCCGTCTGGCGCATCCCGGCCCTCCATTTCGACGAGGTCGAGCTCATGTATGCGTTCCAGCAGATTGCGCGCACCTACGATGTGAAGATTCATATTCAGAACAGCCGATATAATCATCAGACCATCAGAGCACACTTCAATGCCGGCGAGAGCATCGAAGGTATCATGGCCGTCATCAAGATGCTGATACCCTCGCTGAACTACGAGATCGACGGCAACGACATCTTCATCAGGTAACATTTCTTTTTACTTTATTTAACATAAACGGATTGGGTGTACACTTCACATTTATTGTCCTTTGGGTACATTAACTATTATTATTTCAATCTAATTTCAACCTAAAATGAAGGAAAGACAAAACCGAATTCTGAGACTAGCTGCTATGTTGCTACTTGGAGGCTGCCTCTCGCTTCAGGCCCAGAACGTATCGTTCAACAACGAACGGGTGACCCTGAAGAAGGCATTTGAGAAAATCGAGTCTGTAAGTAACTACCGTATTGCTTACAATGCGACGAAGTTGAACGTCAACCAGCAGGTTGTTCTGAACCAAAAGGACAAGACCGTGCCCCAGATCATGGACGAGCTGCTCAAGGGCACCGACTACACTTTCGAGATCAAAGGCCATCAGATCATCATCGTGCCGAAGAGACAGACCAAGTCGGATGCCAGGCAGAAGATCACAGGTATCGTGACCGACGAGAACGGTGAGGGCATCATCGGCGCCAGCATCACCGAGAAAGGCACAGGCAACGGAACCGTTACCGACATCAACGGCCGCTACGAGCTGACCGTACCGAAGGGAAGCACCATCCAGATCAGCTATATCGGCTATCTGACACAGCATATAAAGGTCAACAAGAATCAGATCGACATCCGTCTGACCGAGGACGCCCACAGCCTCGACGAAGTGGTGGTGGTGGGCTACGGTCAGATGAAGAAAAGCGACTTGACCGGCTCCGTATCTTCAGTGGCCGTCGACCACGACAAGGCCATCTACAATTCAGGTATCGACCACCTGCTGCAGGGTAACGCCCCCGGTGTGTATGTCAACGGCGGCGACTCGCAGCTGGGTGGACTCGTCAACGTGCGCATCCGCGGTACCTCTACCCTCAACGGTAACAAGGAACCGCTGTATGTGATCGATGGTATTATCATGAACGACGCTACCGAGGACGTCGGCAACCCCAACAGCGGTGGTGGCACAGGTAGCGACCCCGTGCAGACCACCCAGAGCGGTCTGACAGGTATCAACCCCCAGGACATCCAGAGCATCGAGGTGCTGAAAGACGCCTCTGCCACAGCCATCTACGGTAGCCGCGCCTCCAACGGTGTCGTGCTCATCACCACCAAGCAGGGTAAGAGCGGCAAGGCCAAGATCAACCTCACCACCGGTATCTCTTTCGACCGTGCCAGCAAGCACATCAACGTGCTCAACGCCGAGGAGTATATCGCCTACAGGAACGAGAAGGAAGAAGACTTCTACAAAGCCGACTTCCACCCCGAGAACCGCGACTGGCAGCGCGAGCTGTTCCACACCGCCATCACCCAGTCCTACCGTCTGTCGGCCAACGGTGGTAACGACAAGGCCAACTACTACGTGGCTGGCGGTTACCTCGACAACAAAGGTATCATCCGCAACACCGGTCTGTCACAGGCCGACCTCCGTGTGAACTACCAATACAAGCTCAACAACAACCTCGCGCTGAAGGGTACGTTCAGCATGATGCGCCGTGTGAACGACATGACCACAGGTACCGACGGACAGGGTAACCAGCGCACCAGTCTGACGCGCCATGCCGTCCTGGCCAAGCCCTTCGCCAATGTCGATCCCGAGGACGACGACGATACCGGTCTGCAGCTCACGCCGACCAACTGGCTCACCGACTATGAGGACCACTCCGAGGAGAACCGCACCATGGCGTCGATCGCCCTCGACTATAAGATCATCAAGGGTCTCACCTTCCACCTGATGGGCTCCTACGACAACCGCGACAAGACCCGTTCACGCTGGTACAGCACAGGTGTGTACACCGGCATGAAGGTGAACGGTCAGCTGGGCTACAGCGAGCTGAGAAGTCTGAAGAAAGGCCTCGAGGCCCTGTTCTACTACGACTACACCCTGAACCACGTCCATCACCTCTCAGGAACCGCCGGTGTCACCTACGAGCGTCGCGATGCCAACCGCTACGGCATGCTGGGCGAGGACTTCTCGATCCTGAGTCTGGGCATCGACGGTATCGGCTATGCCAACAAGACCTATACCAACAGTCACTCGATGACCAACGAGACCACCGCCTCATCGCTGGTCCGTATGAACTACAACTACCTCGACCGCTACCTCGTCACCCTGACAGGCCGTGTCGACGGCTCGAGCAAGTTCCAGAAAGGCAACCGCTACAGCTTCTTTCCCTCGGTGGCCCTGGCCTGGCGCGTGAACCAGGAGCAGTTCCTGAAAGACAGCCAGTGGCTCAGCAACCTGAAGGTGCGTCTGGGATGGGGTATGACCGGTAACCAGAGTATCTCAGCCTACGCCACACAGAACACCTACGGCAACGTGGAGTACTCCACAGGCTCAGGTCAGAACATCGTCGGTCTGGAGCCCAGCAAGATCGCCAACCCCGACCTGAAGTGGGAGGCCACCACACAGGTCAACGCCGGTATCGACTTCGGTGCCTTCAACAACCGCCTCACCTTCAGCATCGACGCCTACCATAAGGAGACCAACGACATCCTGCAGTCGATGAACACCGCCGTATCAACAGGCTACAGCTCGATCTACGTGAACTGCGGCTCGATCCAGAACAACGGTATCGAGGTGGCAGTCAATGCCGTGCCCGTGAGCACCAAGGACTTCACCTGGACCATCGGCGCCAACCTGTCGCACAACAAGAACCGCATCACCGACCTCGGTCTGCCCCTGACCAAGTACGGCACCGAGTTCTACGAGGCCTACTACGGCACCAACCTGTCGTACTACGCTTCGGCCGCCTTCCCTGTCAACATCTTCATCAAGGGCAAGCCCATCGGACTGTTCTGGGGCTACAAGACCAACGGTATCTTCCAGAGCGACGAGCAGGCCAACGGACTGGTGTACAACGGCGACGCCCTAAAGGCAGGCGACATCGCCTATATCGACACCAACGAGGACGGCGTCATCAACACCGAGGACCGCGTGATCCTGGGCGACCCGAACCCCGACTTCACCTTCGGCTTCAACACGTCGCTCACCTATAAGGACTTCACCCTGTCCGCACAGTTCCACGGCTCAGTGGGCAACGAGGTGGTCAACGCCAACAAGCTCGACAATACCAATACCTACTACGACTACAACATCCTGCGCGAGGCCTACTTCGACGCATGGCGCGCCGACAAGCCCAGCACCACCTATCCGCGCATCGGTGTACCCCTGAGCGAGCTGACCGACCGTCTGATCGAGGATGGCAGTTTCCTGCGCCTGGGCAGCCTGAGCCTGACATGGAACGTGCCCGTGAAGCGCGTGAAGCTCATCAACGCCATGCAGCTCACCCTCACAGGCCGTAACCTCTTCACCATCACCAACTACTCAGGCTACAACCCCGACATCAACAGCTTCTCCAACGACCCGAAGCGTATCGGCATCGACTACGGAAGCGCACCTATCACACGCTCATACAGCTGTACACTCAATGTTACATTCTAACCCTATAAACACAGCAACAATGAAAAAGATCAATATACTGCTGGGAGCAGCATTATTCACGATAAGCAGCACCCTGTTCACGTCATGTGACGACATCCTGGAAGAGAACACCGACTCGTTCCCCTCGCAGGCAGTCATCTACTCCAACGACAAGAGTGTGGAGGCAGCCCTGACGGGATGCTACCACGGTCTGATCAACTACAACGTGTTCCAGTCCGACTACCACACCATCTTCTGCACCGCAGGAGGCACGATGAACAACACCAGTTCGTCGTACAACGACTCCAAGGCCCAGAAGACCGAGCCCGACAACAAGTACGTCGGCCGTCACTTCAAGACCTGCTACCGTGTCATCGCCGACTGTAACGACCTGCTCAGCAAGATCGACGGCAGCGGTGCCTCCGACGTGCTCAAGACCCGTGCCAAGGGCGAGGCCCATTTCCTCAGAGGCATGATCTACTTCAACCTGGTGCGCGCCTTCGGCGGTCTGCCCCTGCGCCTCACCCCCATCACCAGCACCACACTCGACATGCCGCGCTCTACCGTCGAGGAGACCTATCAGCAGGTGGTCGCCGACCTCCAGGAGGCTGCCGAGCTGCTGCCCGAGGTGAACCCCACCGACGGCCGTCCCAACAGCTATGCCGCCCATGCCCTGCTGGCAAAGGTGTATATCACCCTGGCCAACGGCGAGGAAGGCTCCCCCTACTGGCAGAAGTGCATCGACGAGTGCATGAAGGTGTATGGCCACTACCAGCTGGTACCCCTGCAGACCCTGTACAACGCACAGAACCGCAATACGGCAGAGTCGATCATCGAGATCCAGTTCTCCGACATCAACGGCAGCACCTGGACCCAGGGCATCGCCCCCGATGTCAGCGACTTCACGCCCAACTCATCGAGCAACCCTTACGGCCGCTACCGCCCGTCGAAATATATCTTCGACACCTGGCGTGAGCAGTATCCCGGCGATCCCCGCATCGAGGAAGGAATCATCTACAACTACTACACAAAGAACGGCGGTGTCGACACCGTTGAGATCTATCCTGCCTACACCAGCGATACGGGTAGCGGCCGCATGTGGCCTTACCTCAAGAAGTTCCTCGACACCCGCTACGTGGCCCAGTACACCGCCCAGAACTTCATCTACCTGCGCTATGCCGACGTGCTGCTGATGCTCGCCGAGGCCATCAACGAGGTGAGCGGTCCCGACCAGGCCTACCAGTATGTCAACGAGGTGCTGGCCCGTGCCCGCAACAGTGCCGAGCCCGCCGCTGCGCAGCCCGCCGACTGGAGCGGCATGACCAAGGCCGAGTTCCGTCATCGCATCATGTACGAGCGTTTCTTCGAGCTGCTCGGCGAGGAGACCGAGTATTTCGACATGCGTCGCCGCGGTCCTGAGTTCCTGCTCGAGTACTGGAAGGCCCACAATGCCCATCCGGCCAACTGTCCCGAGCCGTCGTCGACCAAGTATAAGGAAGACTACTTCATCTGTACGCCGGAGATGGCCCAGCGCGCCATGCTGCTGCCCTTCCCCACGCTGGAGATCAACTCCAACAACGCCATCACCGATGCCGACCAGAACCCCGGCTACTAATCACGGAAAAAGTTTTCACATCATACATTTATGATTGATTGGTTAATGAAGGCTGCACCCCGACGATGGGGTGCAGCCTTACCTTTTCACCCCCACCCCATGGTAGCATCGAAGGATGAAACATCCTGGGGTTCTTTGTTGTTTGTTCGATTCTTTGTACCTTTGTAGCCAGATAGCAAAGGGGTGTCATATCGTATGGCATCTGCCTTGCCTTAAATTAACTCAAAAACATAAAAAACTAAAAGAACCGAATTGCTATGAGCACGGAAGAAGAACAGATCCTGGCTCTCGTTTATGAGAGCCTTCGCGCGCACCTGGACCGCGCATCCATCGTGATTAACTACACTTGTTGCCATGCAAACTATGTTGACGCATTCAACTTCACCTTCGGAGGTGACGATCGTATCGACATGAAACAGACCGGTGATATCCAGCCACAGGAAGTGGTGGCGCTGCCCGACGAACTGGCTACCGACGAGGCCATGCGCCTCTGGCAGAAGCTACAGGAGGCCGGCTATGTCGATGCCAACTACCAGCCGCTCGTATCCCGTACGATGGCTGCCATGATAGCCAACGCCATGGCCACTCACCTGGGTATCCAGGAGAGAAGATGGAAGGTGTTCGAGGATCTATGGAAGCGCCGCGGCATGAGCAGTGACTATGCGCGGGCGTTCAACCAACATCAGGCGTACCAGTTCCAGGATATTCTCAAAAACCTGATTAATTGACGTACAGATAGGTGCCAGTAGGCACAGCACCTGTGCCTACTGGCACCCCAATGTCCACCTTTTTTTCGTACCTTTGCCCCGGACCAATACTGATAGCCAATGGAACTATCATACTTCAAGCATTTCCGGGACACAAGCCCCTCCACGACAGACATGGAGGCGGTGGTACGGATGATCAGGGACGACCAGTCGCTGCGCCACCTCACCGAGTCGCACCGGAGCGATCCGGGCAAGGGTCTCAAAGACCTCTGCCCTCTGTTTGCCGTGCCGAGTCTGTTCAAGGACGGCAAGGCCAAGACGCATATCGTCGCACTGACAGGCCTCTCACTGGTCGACATCGATCATGTGGACACCGCCGGGGCTATCCCCCTCGACGAGCTGAAAAGCAGGATCGAGGCCGACCCGCACACCCTGTTGTGCTATACGACCGTCAGCGGCCACGGCCTGCGCATCATCTACCGCTACGACCTCGATCCGTCGTACGACCTACAGCGGCAGATGCAGTTCTATCCCAAGGCCTTTGCCCATGGCAATGCCTACTACGCCCGACTGCTGGGTGTCGAGACCGACGGCCAGTGTAAGGACGTGACGCGCCTGAGCGTGATGTGCCACGACCCGACCGTGTATCATCATCCCCAGGCCGTGGCGTTCACGGCTGCCGAGATACAGGCAGACAGCGGCGAGGCCCTGAAGCAGCAGAAGGCCGAGAAGCGACGACGGCGCGAGCTGAAACGCCTGCAGACCTGTTACGACCAGACCATCCGTCAGGAGGTCGAAGCCGAGGGGGCGACGTATGCACCCGGCTCACACAACGACTATGTGATGCGTGTGGGCTACAAGCTCAACCAGTTCGGTTTCCGTGAGGAGGTGGCCGAGAACTGGGCGTCCGAGATGTTCGCCGACTACGACAAGGCCGCTTCGGTGGTCGCCAGCTGCTACCGGTCGAGTCCGGACGACCATGGCACCCGTGGCGGTCAGAAGCGCCCGTGGCAGCGTACCGACAGCGACGGCAGCAACGCCACCGTCGAGGATATCAGACGGTTTCTCTCAGAGAGCATCCAACTGCGTCGGAATGTCATCACCAGTCGGGTGGAATACCTCGACGACGATATGTGGAAACCCATCACCGACCATACCGTCAACTCACTGTGGACGAGGCTATCCAAGACACAGCGGGTGAATGTGCAGGACATCTTCCGCGTCATCGAGAGCGACTATGTGCCCGACTTCCATCCGTTCCTTGCCTACCTGTCGGCACTGCCGCCACCCGGCAACGAGCCCGACCGGCCAGACCCCATCCGCCAGTTGGCCGAGACGGTCACGGTGAAGGGCGGTGAGGCCGAGCAGGCCCTCTTCTGCGACTATCTGCGCAAGTGGTTGGTGGCGATGGTCGCGGCATGGGTCGACGAGTCGGTGGTGAACAACGTCATCCTGGTGCTCATCGGTGAACAGGGATCCTATAAGACCACCTGGTTCAACTACCTGTTGCCGCCCGAGCTGAAACAGTATTTCTACACCAAGACCAATGCCAACCGCATGGGGCGCGACGACCTGCTCACGCTGGCCCAGTACGGACTGGTGTGTTGCGAGGAGCTCGACACCATGCGGCCCGCCGAACTGAACCAGTTGAAGGCTGCCGTCACCATGCCGTCGATCGACGAGCGTGCTGCCTATGCCCGTTACCACGAGCACCGCAAGCATATCGCCTCGTTCTGCGGCACGGGTAACAACACCATGTTCCTCAGCGACCCTACGGGCAACCGTCGTTGGCTGCCCTTCGAGGTGGAGTCTATCCGTTCGCCGCGCGACCATCCCTTCGACTACGAAGCCATCTATGCCGAAGCCTACCGCTTGTACAAGAGCGGCTATCAGTTCTGGTTCTCGAGAGAGGAGATCCTACGACTGACGAAGCATAACCGTCAGTTTGAGACGCCGAAGCTCGAGCACGAGCTGGTCGATGTGTACTTCCGTAAGCCGTCAGGCGGCGACACCGGTGAGTTCATGCCCGTGGCGCGCGCCCTGCAGATCATCGGCGGCAACACATCCCATCAGCTCAGTGCCGTCAATCTGGGGCGTGCTTTCATGGAACAGGGCTTTAGTCAGACTCGTCTGGCTCATTCCCGTGGTTATCTCGTTGTCCAGCGCCAGGCCGACGAGATCAAGGCTCGTCTGCGTATGTTAGCTAACGAAAATACCACCGACGATGAACCCGACCCCTTCTGAAGTGTGACGGATGACGGATGACAGATGGTTTCTGCAAAACCCTCACGCGTGTACGCAGGAACTCTCAGCGCCGCAAAAGTTCCTGCGTACACGCGAGAAAAGTTTAAAAACATCCGTCATATCCGTCATCCGTCACTAAACAGTAAAAAAAGTAAATCTAAAAAACATCAATAGTCAACAATGAACAAACGCTCTTACCGCAAATCCGAGCTTGCCATGCTCTACTTCCCCGACTCTAAGACCAAAGGTGGAGCCTTGAACAACCTCAACCTTTGGATCCGTCGTAACAGTCAGCTCAGCGATGCCCTGAAGGCATGTGGCATGTCGCCGCGCTCCAAGACATTCACACCCAAGGAGGTCGCCCTGATCTTCCATTATCTCGGAGAGCCCTAAAAACCACCTGACACCTTGTGATTCCGCAGAAGACCACAGAAGGCCACAACCGGCGGTTCAAGATGTTGTACCTTTGTAAGCGATAACGCCAGCGGGCCGAGCACCCCCCAAGTAAGGGTGAAAGAGATAATCCCTTTCGGTGAAAGAGACGTCATCTACGACTGATGGAGATAATCCCTATAGGGGTATAGACCCTATCTCCATGACCCATAGAGCCTATCCGGATAGCTCATAGAAGGCATCTCCTTAAGCCAAAGATCCCCCCCTCGGCATCAACGGTCTATGTTTAACTAAATCATTTATTCACATGTCACAGAAGTTTATCAAGAGTCAGAACAAGAACCCCGAGTCGGCCGCCTACGGCAAGTACTACGCCCAGGCCGTGTACGACAGCAAGTTCATCGAGACCGAGGACCTGGCCGACTACATCCAGTCGCAGGCCAGCGTGAAGCGTAGCGACATCCTCGCCGTGCTCACCGAGCTGGGCGAGGCCATGAAGCACTACTTCGAGCTCGGCCAGAAGGTCCACCTCACCGGCATCGGCATCTTCAAGGTCGGCTTCTCCAGCATCGGTGTTGCCAAGAAGGAGGACTGCGGCGCCGCCAGCATCACCTCGCGCCGTGTGCTCTTCCAGCCCGAGACTGAGCGTGTCGTCGTCGGTCAGGAGACCAAGGACGGTAAGGTGAAGCAGAAGTACGTCGTGGCCAAGACCCTCATCAAGGATGTGATCTTCGAGGAGACCCACGACAACGCCATGAACGCCGACCCCGCCCCCTCCGGCGACTAACGCCCTCTGCGGTCCCTGAGCCTGTCGAAGGGAACTGCCCCGCCAGTCCTGGGTGATGCAAAGGCTACCCAGCCTGTCTATGCACAGGAACACCATCCAACACACAGCCTTGAATGCAGCCTGCCGCGGGCCGTTCCCTTCTATATTTCCACCCCAAACACTCTGCGCAGCCAATAAGAAAATCACGCCAGACCTTTATATCAATTTTTTAAATGATGAAAATAAAATATTCAACAGTTAAAAAAGTGTTGCGCCTGATCGCAACCATCCTAACCACAGTCCTTGGAACCATCGCCGTACAGAGCTGCTGTGCGCTTTGAGAAAGAGTAAGCCATGCGAACGATCAATCGGATTATCATTCACTGCTCGGCCACACGTTGCGACAAGCCGTTCCCGTTTGAAGCCCTCGATGCCTGCCACCGTGCACGGGGCTTCAACGGCTGCGGCTACCACTACTACGTCACCCGTGACGGCCATCTGCATGTCGGTCGCTCCGAGGACAAGCCCGGTGCCCATGCCGAGGGGTACAACGCCCACAGCCTCGGCATCTGCTACGAGGGCGGCCTCGACGAGCGCGGCTATCCTGCCGACACCCGTACCACCCTCCAGAAGGCAGCCATGGCCGCCCTGCTCCGTGCCCTGAAGCAAGACTACCCCAAGGCCCAGATCCTCGGTCATCGCGACCTCCCCGGCGTCTACAAGGCCTGCCCCTGTTTCGATGCAAAGACAGAATACGAAGACCTCTGATCACTCATCATCCGCTGTCCCTTATCCAGGCAGCGGATGAGTTTTTTATAACAGTTTTTTCTTTGCAATATTTCTCTAATCAAAACTTTTTCGTATCTTTGCCACCGATAACTAACAAATTAATTAGTCAACCAAAATCAAAAAGTATGAAAAAGGCAAAGTTTGAAACATTTAAAGAAGTGTTTTGTGAGTACAAAGAAGCATGTATCCTGTTAACCATCTCGGTTGTTGTTGCAGTCATAACGTGTATCGCTGCTTCAGAAACAACCCCGATCAACCTCTTCGAGCTGATTCTTCTGATCGTCTCTCTAAGTATGACCGTCGTCGGTCTCTTCTTCATCATGGTGTTTTTCCCTGTCACTGTCGAGCGGCGACTGATGGAGAAGCGGGCGACGGCCCAACACCTGAACCGCCTTACAGAAGCCTGTCAAGCACTCGCAGCAGAAGACGCCTCGCAGTGCACAGCCGAGACAGCCGATACTGACGACAAAGACCTCTATGTCACTCCGGCTGCGCTGATAAGACAATGGTCGAAAGCTGAGAAGGTGAAAACCGCCCTAGACAATCTCCAGATGGTATCCCACCTGTTGCCCCCCGACATCATTCAGCTCGTCAGTCAGATCAGGTACGCCCAACTTCTGAAGAGCATCGAGGAAGCAAGCACGTTCCATGACTTCGCCGACCTCGATTCCAACGAGGTCACCCTCACCAGCTACCAGAAGATGCGGGACGACTTCCGCCACCTCGCCCAAAACCTCCACACCATCAACGAGAAATACATCTGTTTCTCTTCAGAGTATGTCTGTGGGAGGGTCAAATAAATACAAAAATTAATACTAGAAAAAGAATTGTTAACTATGACGAGTGCGAATGGCGCATTGTTCTTCCCGAACATGAAATCTGAGAAATTAGCCTACTTTACCAAGTGGCAAGAAGATGTATTCGCTATGCGCTATACAATCTTCGTTGCAACTCAAAGTAATGATTTCGTATATCGCTGACAGACATATTTAACCGCTCCTTGGCATCCCTCATGGAGTTAAACTTGATGTTGATAAAAGTCTTTAGCTTATCTGTGCCCAGTTCCTTGAAGCCGTTGCTGGCATAATATTCCAGAATAAGGTCATCAAACTCTCGTTGCTCCTTGTTCAAGGCATCAACATACTGTTGCTTCACAAGTTCCACTCGCTTAGCCCTCTCGATAGGCGTTGAGTTATAAGCGATATACTCCAGCACATCGAGCAAGTCGCATTTCTGCATCTTCAGCATATTCTTCAAGAGCTGCAACTTTTCCTCTGCAAAACCGGCTTCATCAAGTGTTCTAAGCAGTTGTTCTCGGGTTTCCGGATTAGACCATTTTTCTCTGAGGTCATCAGCATCAGAGAAGAATTCCGGGATCCTGCCAAAGAGTTTCTTCACATAATCGTCAAGACTGATGAACTCGTCGCCAAAGAATATCTTCTGCTCCCATGTTGTTTCAAGAGACAGCTTTCTGTCTTTAGACAACTTAATCTCTATCAGATTTGTTCTCGGCCCTTCACACGTACAAGGCAGATGTCCACATACAGGACATACCAAGGGGTCTCTTGCGTTATCACCTTCCCCCTCTTCTGGTAATGCATGAGGAATCTTCTTCATGCAAGTACAAGGCCAGTTGCCACATACAGGACAATAGGTATCGCCATCCCAATCAGGATCCTTGAACATTTCGCTTGCTCCAACAAAATCATAGATCGTGAAGTAATACTTTCTATCAAACAAACGTGTACCACGACCGATAATCTGTTTAAACTCCACCATGTTCTGGATAGGGCGCATCAATACGATGTTGCGCACATTGCGAGCATCGACACCAGTACTCAACTTATAAGATGTTGTCAGGATTGTTGGCAACAACTTTTCGTTGTCTTGGAAGGCTCTCAATGTTGCTTCTCCCACTTCGCCATCATCAGCAGTGACTCGCTCACAATAGTTGTTGGCAGGACGCCGCTTGTGCTTGTTTACCATATCGCGAACTATCATAGCGTGCTTTTGGGTAGCACAGAAGATGATGGTCTTTTCGTCAGGATCGATCTTGCTTAGGAACTCTTGCACACGGTGTTCGTCTCTTTCCTTAATCTGGATTCTACCATTATAGAAATCCGACTCCGAATAAACCTTTTCAGGGTCTATCTCTCCGCTCTTCACGATGTCGCCTTCCTGATATTGATAGTCATCAATGTTGCTCGTAGAGATGTCAACGCGGAACGGAACAAGGAAACCATCCTCGATGCCTTGTTTCAGCGAGTATGTATATACAGGATCTCCGAAGTATGCGTAAGTATTCGCATTGACATTTCTTTTGGGTGTAGCCGTCATACCGAGTTGGTATGCGGAATCAAAATATTCCATCAGCTTTCGCAACTCGCTTTCATCTTTGGCTCCACCACGATGGCACTCGTCAATAATAATGAAGTCGAAGAAATTGCGCTCATACTGCATATAATAGGGCTGATCGTTTGAACCTTCTGCCAGCGTGATGCCTTGTTCTTCTGCCTTTTGGGCATTGGGCGAAGTCATCATCGTCTGGAAGATAGTGAAATAAAGATTGCGGGCAGTTGGCACCCTGTAGTTATTCTTCTTCAATTCCTTGGGTGTGATGCGGCACATCGCATCTTCAGGGAACTGGTCGAAGTCGTTGATGGCCTGATTAGCAAGGATGTTCCTATCAGCTATAAACAGGATTCTTGGTGCGCGGTCAACGCCCTTAGTGTTCCACTTCGTCTGTGTCAGTTTCCAACAGATCTGGAAAGCCGTGTAAGTCTTTCCCGTTCCTGTTGCCATCGTCAGCAAGATACGGTTGCGCTGCTTGGCCACAGCTTCCAGAACGTTCTTGATGGCTATTTCCTGATAATAACGAGGCTGACGGCCACCACTACGATTAAGAGTGCAAAGATTGAACTTGTCTCGCCATGGATTCTCTTCAGGGAATGTCATCTGCCACAAATCCTGTGGCGTTGGGAACGTATCTATATCATCTTCCTTGCTCGGAATGATATATTCACCTTTGCTATTCTTGACACCCATGTCGATGAACCATATCTCATCGCCATTGGTGCTATAGGTATAACGAATCTTCAGGGCATCAGCATATAGCTTTGCTTGAGCCACACCCTCAGACACATCTTTCTCATCACTCTTGGCCTCAATCACAGCAAGTTTTATCCCCTTGTATTCAAGGATATAGTCTGCCTTCTTCGGGTTCTTGTTACCCGTTGTCGTGATACGACCAGGCGCAATATAAGCACTCTGCTCCACCAGAATCTTACTTCCTGGCACAATACCCCAACCAGCATCCCTTAGCTTGGGGTCTATCTTGTTGAATCGTGTCTGCGCTTCGTTCATAACTTATTCAAAAAACATAGCCTAGAAATACATCCCCAGTATCACTGTCTTCATAAAAGCACCAAGTTTCCCCAGTATGAATATTGATAAGATACTGATCCTTGGCAGCAATTCCTCCTAAAAATATTTGAAAGTTTATCTTGTTTTCTTCTATCTTATCATAGCTTCCACCAATTCTAATTAGCTTTTGCCATGTGTCTTTGCCATCACTCTTTTTCACCAACTGATACACATCACCTTTATATTTATCTAGCTTATATGTATCTCTCCGTGTTATTTCAGACTGTACAATTTCCCATCTGCCACCTTCAACAGACGTTTTGACAGCACTAGAACTTCTCTGAGCATTTAGCATCAGAGCCATCATGCTGAACATAAGTAATAATAGACTTTTCTTCATCGCTCCTTATTATTTGTTATTCAAATACTTCTCTTAATATTGCTTGTTTCAATCCTCTTCCTCATTTTTTGAGATAATAATGACATCATCAAGTGTCACTATTTTCGTAGTCTTCAACCCACTCCAAACAGTTGTTAGTCTATATTGTTTTGGAGTAATTTGTATTTCTGCATTCCAACGCTTTCTACCATGAATATAGTCACCACTTGGATCAAGGCAAAGAATCTTGCATACGTTCCCCTTATCGTTCTCTTCGTAACCGATTGCCAGCATTGCGTGCCCCCAATCAGACTTTGGAGAAGTGTCGCCTATTGAGATAATAATAGGGATTCTG
>JAEEGL014089823.1_pt1 | contig 53355 bp, 31 predicted proteins | sample 9134231 | NCBI WGS metagenome assembly JAEEGL01 (sample SAMN16246548, study PRJNA631951) | gut metagenome | biome: gut microbiome; feature: rumen; material: fiber-attached | host: Bos | place: Iran: Karaj | collected 2018-10 | reverse complement strand
GGAATGCCTGTCTGCTCAAGTTGTTTTACAATACATTTGTGCGCCGCTCTGTCGGCTCGTGTCAATGGGCTGTTGTCAGTCTTTTTCTGTATGTCGAAATCCTGATTGGGGTCGAGGTAAATTCGCATGATTTCCTTTCCCGCATCAATAGCAGCCATTCCTGCTGTTTTCAAGAGTTTTTCCATGGATAAGGTTGAAATTTATCTATAACATTTTCAGAGCCAACTTGATGACGCGCTCAACGGGTGCTTCAGGCTCTTCTGTAAGTATTTTTTGCACAACTTTGTGTGTCGGTGCAGGGCTGAAGCCAAGCATAGAAAGTGCAGCAACTGCCTCGTCGAGGACTTCCTTGTTTACTGGTGAGGATTGAGCACCTGCATTTGAAGGTGATACTGCTTCTATGCCCAGCGAGCCAATCTTGTCGCGAAGGTCCACAATGATACGTTGTGCCGCCTTCGGTCCGATGCCCTTTACCGTCTTGAGCATTTTATCGTTACCTTCGCTGATAATGCCTGCCAGTTCCGAAACAGTCATCGATGAGAGAATCACTCGGCTTGTGGCCGCACCAATGCCGCTCACGCTTGTCAGCAACTGGAAAAGTTCGCGCTCCGCCTTTGAGCTAAAGCCCCAAAGTTGGTAGGCATCCTCGCGAATAGATTCGCTCACCCACAACTTCACTTCTTGTTTGCCCTGAATGGCGGAAAAAGTGTTCAAAGAAATATTCAGACCGTAACCTACTCCGTGACACTCCACAATAGCGAGAGCCGGAGTCAGTTCGGTAAGCGTTCCTTTCAGATATTCAATCATAAAAAGTCTAAAAGTTTAAGAGCTTCGTGTTTAATTGTTGTGCAAATATACGAAGATTAAGTGAAAATGAAAAGTGAAAGTTGAAAAATTGTATCTTATATACAATAAAAGGTAACACACATACGTTAATAATAAAGTATGAGCGCGCGTAAAGTCATATTTATATTTTGTTTGGCAGCCTGGCTGGCAGCCCCCCTCTTTCTCCCCCAAGGGGGAGGAATCGAAGCCTCCTCTCGGGGAAGTTTGGTGGGGGCTACTCCTGCCGACACCATTACAGATGGCAAGCCGCGCTTTTCTGTGCGAAAGACTGGTACGAGCGACACGAAGGATCTCCGCAAGAAGACTGCCGACCTGAAAGACCCCGACAACCTGAAGACAGAAGTCATCTACGACGAAAAGGACAACACCTATACCATCGGCACTTCGCTCGAAGGCTCTGATGGAGAGACTGGAAGCAAAGGTGGTCAGGGGGCAAGAAGCAACCAAAACACGAGAGGGACTCAAGGTGCCAGAGGTGGACAAAGCGCAAGAGGGAACCAGGGAACTGGGAGCACTTCTAACCAAGCCTCCTCGACAGGTGCAGCAGGTGCCACATCCGGAAGTATCTTGCCCGGAAGAGCAGGCTACACCCTCGGCACAGCAACAAGTTTCCTGAACGCTCCTGTCCTGATGACACCCGAAGAGTATCAACGTTGGTCGTTGCAGAACTCCATGCAGCAGTATTGGCGCCAAAAGAATGAAGAGGCTTTCGAGAACGAAGGAAAGAAGAAGTTCGATTTCACAGATATGCATTTTGACCTTGGGCCTGCTGAAAAGATATTCGGCCCTGGCGGTGTGCAAATCAAGACACAGGGTAGTGCAGAGATAAAGGTCGGCATCAACTCAAAGAAGGTGAACAATCCCGCCCTTGCCGCTTCCCGTAGAAAGACTGTTGGCTTTGACTTCGACGAAAAGATTAACCTCAGTCTCAATGGTAAGGTGGGCGACAAGATTAACATGAACCTGAACTACAACACACAGGCCACCTTTGACTTTGACGCCCAGAACCTCAAGCTCAAATACGATGGTAAGGAGGATGAAATCGTCAAGCTAATCGAAGGCGGTAACGTGTCTTTCCCCAGCAATGTCAGCCTTGTTCCGGGTGTCAGCAGCCTCTTCGGTTTGCGCACGGATGTTCAGTTCGGCAAACTGAAGATTCAATCGGTAGTGAGCCAAAAGAAGAGTGCCACTTCGAGTGTCAGCAGTAAGGGCGGTTCACAGACCACCAACTTCGAATTCAGCGCAACAAACTACGAGGAAAACCGACACTTCTTCCTCTCCCACTTCTTCCGTGAGCGTTTCGACAGAAGCATGGAAACTCTGCCCACCATCTCCAGCGGCATCAACATCAAGCGTGTAGAAATTTGGGTGACGAACAAAACTGGAAGAAGCGAAAACAATCGCGACATCATTGCTTTGGCCGACTTGGGCGAACCAAAATACATCTACAACACCAACCTCTGGACAAACACAGGTACCAACGTTCCCAGCAATCGCTCCAATACGGAGTATGATGAACTTGTCAATAACTATCCCGATGCTCGTAACATATCCCAGGCAACTACCATTCTGGACGGCATAGGAGGCGGAGATGAGTTCCATGGAAGCATTGATTATGAGAAGTTGCAAGCTGCGAGAAAACTTTCCAGCAGCGAATACACCGTCAACAATGCCTTGGGCTATGTCAGCCTCTCCAGCACGTTACAGGTTGATGACGTTCTAGCTGTTGCCTTCGAATACACCTATATGGGTACAACCTATCAGGTTGGTGAATTTGCAAGCGACCTTACCGACAACTCTAAGGCACTTTACGTCAAGTTGCTTAAGAGCACAACAGGAAGCCCTGTCCTGCCCACGTGGCGCCTGATGATGAAGAACGTCTATTATCTCGGTACGCAGAAGGTGATGAGCGAGAAGTTCCGTCTCGACATCAAGTACCAAAGCGACTCATCTGGTGTCTATCTGAGCTACCTGCCAGAAGAGAAGTTCAAGAATACCATACTCCTCAGAGCACTTAACCTTGACCGCCTGGATGCCAAGAACAATCCGCATCCCAATGGCCAGTTCGACTTTGTGGAAGGCTACACCGTCAGCAAGGGACGCATCATCTTCCCTGTTACGGAACCCTTTGGCGAGCATTTGGCAAAGTGGATTGGCGATGCAGCTCTGGCTGATAAATACTGTTTCCGTGAACTCTATGACAGCACAAAGACTGTTGCAAAGCAAATTGCCGAGCACGACAAGTTCATCCTGACAGGTCGCTACAAAGGCACCAATGCCGGAGAGATTGACTTAGGCGTAACAAATGTAGCAAGAGGCTCCGTTGTAGTTACGGCAGGCGGAACGACACTTACCGAAAACACCGACTATACGGTGGATTACAACATGGGCCGAGTGACAATCATCAATCAAAGTCTCATCGATTCCGGCACCAACATCAGCGCAAGCGTAGAGAGCAACGACACCTACGGAATGCAGCGAAAGACGATGTTCGGATTTAACCTCGACTACGAAATCAACAAGAACTTTACCGTTGGCGGTACCGTGATGTACCTGAACGAACAGCCTCTCACTACAAAGGTCAGCATGGGTAACGAGCCGCTGAAGAACACCATTTGGGGTGTCCATATCAGTTGGAAGAAGGAAAGCCAGTGGCTCACCAACATCATCGACAAGCTGCCGCTCATCCAATGCACCCAGCCAAGCTTTATTTCCTTCAATGGTGAGTTTGCCCAGCTCATTGCAGGACAGAACCACAGCGTTCAGGGTGATGCTTCCTATCTCGACGACTTTGAGAGCAGCAGCATAAAGAACAGTCTGACGCAACCAACTTACTGGAGCATTTCGAGTACTCCGAGTATGTTCCCCGAAAGCAAGCTGACTTCGGATGCAGGCTATGGTCACAATCGTGCTCTGATGGCTTGGTATTATGTTGACCCCATCTTTACACGCCGGAGCAGTACCCTTACGCCCAGCCACATCAAGAGCGACCTCGACCAGCTCTCCAGCCATTATGTCCGCGAGGTTTATGAACGCGAGCTTTATCCGCAGAAGTCTCAGAACACCTATTCCAGCGCCAACGGCCTGAATGTCTTGAACCTGGCCTTCTATCCGAAGGAACGTGGCCCCTATAACCTTTCTACTGATGTTGACCAGGAAGGACATCTCCAGAATCCAACTCGTTCTTGGGGTGGACTGATGCGCAAGCTCGACAACACAGACTTCGAAGCACAGAATATCGAGTACATCGAGTTCTGGATGATGGATCCCTTCATCTACAAACACGACATTCCTGGCAATCACGGCGGCGACCTTTACTTCAATCTTGGCGAAGTGTCGGAGGATATCCTTAAGGACGGCAAGAAATACTTCGAGAGCGGAATGCCCGTTGATGGCAATCCGCAATACTTCACAGAAGGCTACTGGGGACGCCTTCCCAACAGCAGCAGCGTGACGTATGCCTTCAACAACGAAGGAGGAGCAAGAGCCAGACAGGACGTAGGCCTTAATGGTCTTAACGACGAAGAGGAGCGCAACTTCGGACTCTATTCCGACTATCTGCAACAGATTCAGCCCAAAGTCGCGCCAGCAGTCTTCGACAGTATCAACAACGACCCTGCCAACGACAACTATCACTACTATCGCGGCTCAGACTTCGACAACCTGAAGATGTCTATCCTGAACCGCTACAAGCGCATCAATATGCCGCAAGGCAACAGCGCCGACTCCGAAACAAGCCCAGAGACCTACGAGACGGCTTGGAAGGTGACACCCGATGTGGAGGACATCAACCAGGACTACACCCTCAACGAATACGAAAAATACTATCAGTACCACGTTAGCATACGCCCGGAGGATATGGTGGTAGGGCGCAATCACATTGCCGACAAGCGGACGGCAAGCGTCAAGCTGCGTAACGGAAACACCGAGGAATGTACCTGGTATCTCTTCCGCGTTCCCTTGCAGGAATACGAGTCGAAGGAAGGCAACATCAGAGACTTCACGAGCATCCGCTTTATGCGTATCTTTATGACGGGATTCGAGGAAGAGACCATCCTGCGTCTTGCAACGCTCGACCTCGTTCAAGGCGACTGGCGTACCTATCAGCAGCCTCTCTTCAACGGTAATGCCGTATCAAGCGGAGGTGGTATTCTCGAAGTGAGCACCGTCAGCATTGAGGAGAACAACGACAAAGTGCCAGTCAACTATGTGCTACCTCCAGGCATTACCCGTATCACAGACCCCTCACAGGCACAACTTGTGGAGAGCAACGAACAGGCAATGTGTATGGTGGCACGCAACCTCGGAAGCGGCGAAGCAAAGGCTGTCTATAAGAACTGCAACTACGACATGAGGCAGTACAAGCACTTGCAGATGTACGTTCATGCTAATGCATTAGCAGAAAACATCACAGCAACTGTCGATGGCGAATGCAGCATCTTCATTCGTCTTGGTTCCGACTACAAGAGCAACTACTACGAATACGAAGTGCCCCTGAACCTCACTCCAGAAGGCTTCTACGACACCTACAGCGCACAGGGCTGCCTTGATGTTTGGCCTGCCGAGAATATGGTTGACATCAACTTCGACCTCTTTACATCTCTTAAGAAGCAGCGCAATGCCCAGGCAAGCATCGGTGTGGCTGCAATGAACCGGCTCTTCTCGACCTACGACGAGAACCATCCCAACAACCGCATCTCCGTAATGGGCAACCCCACTTTGGGCGAAGTGAAGACCATCATGGTCGGCATCCGCAACAACAGCGGCAGAGAGAAGAGCATAGAGGTTTGGGTCAACGAGCTTCGCTTGCAGGAGTTCACCAACAGCGGCGGCTGGGCAGCACAGGGCAACTTGCAGGTTCAGCTCAGCGACTTGGGTTCTGTCAACGCAAACGCCAAGATGATTACCGCTGGCTTCGGAGGCATTGAGCAGAGCGTGGCGCAGCGTAAGAACGAGGACAACCTCAACTACGCCATCACAGCCAACTTCGACCTCGGTCGCCTCTTGCCGGAGAAGGCAAAGCTCAACTTCCCTGTTTACTACAGCTACAGCAAGGAAAAGATATCGCCCAAGTACAATCCCTTCGATACGGATATGCTTCTCGATGATGCACTTGATGCACTTGCCAACGAGCAGCAGCGAGACTCTCTTCGCAGCTTGACTACCCACACCGAGACCAACAAGAACCTTTCTTTCAGCGGTGTTAGGCTCAACATCAGCTCGCGGAAGCATCCTATGCCTTACGACCCGGCTAACTTCACCTTCGGATACAGCCGCTCCACACAATTCACCGAAGGCGAGACAACTGTCTATGAACGTGAACTGAACTGGAAGGCAAGCCTTAACTATTCGTGGAGTCCCAACTGGAAGCCGTGGGAACCCTTCAAGAACCTCAAGGGAAAGAGCAAGTGGCTCGACATCATCAAGGCACAGAACCTGGCTTATGTTCCGCAGAGCATCACGTTCTCCACCGACATGAACCGAAACTACTACGAGTTGCAGGAGCGAGACCTTGAGAATCCTGGCGACCTCTCTGCCTTGCCTGCCACCTTCAGCCAGAACTGGACATGGAACCGCAGCTTCTCGCTCAAGTGGGACATCTTCAAGGCTTTGCACTTCTCTTTCCAGAGCGGTACAAAGGCTGAGATTGAGGAACCCTACACACAAGTCAACAAAGACCTCTACCCCGACCGCTACGAAGCTTGGAAAGACTCTATCAAGTGGAGCTTGCGCCATTTCGGACGACCTCTCGACTACTCTCAGAACGTGCAAATCAGCTATAAAGTTCCCCTCGAGAAGATTCCTATCCTCGATTGGGTTTCCACCGATATTGCCTACAACTCCACTTATTCTTGGAAGCGCGGCACGGAACAAACGGGACGTCCCTTCCTCGGCCACACCATAAACACCCAGCGCAACATCAACATCAACGGCAAGGTGGATATGGAGAAGCTCTACAACCACAGTCCTTTCCTCAAGGAAGCCAACAAACGCTTCTCTGCCTCAAACGCCAAGGCCAACGCCAACCAGAAACGTTCTGAGAAAGAGCGGGAAGACAAGGCCAAGAAGAATGCTAAGGAGAAGGAGAAAGATGCAAGGAAACAAGCTGAGCAGCAGGCGATGGAAACAGGCGAACCCGTTGACAGCATCCTGGCAAAACAGCAGAAGCCAGGTCTCAAGCAAGGCAATGCTGCTGGCATAAGCAACAAGAAGAAACCCGAGAATAAAGGCTTCGTGCAGGAGGTAACACTCTATCCCGACTCCGACCTCGTCATAGCTCACGGACAGAAATCCAAGCGAGTTCGCGTAACAGCACGCGACAGCAGCGGCTTCGCCTACAACATCAAGTTCAAGAAGGTGGACGAGAACAGCATCAAGCTTGTCAAGACACCTGTTGATACCACCAAAGTGCGCCTCAATGTTGTAGCCCTGCCCAAGGCTTCCGACCACAAATGGTATGGTGTAGCACAAACCGCATCCCGCTTCCTGATGATGGTGCGTAACATCAGCATTAGCTACCGCAACACCTATAACATGGGCATACCAGGCTTCCTTCCCACCGTTGGAGCAATGTTTGGACAGAGGCACATGGGCGATACTTTCGCCCCAGGTGTTGACTTCGCCTTCGGATTCGTCAACGATTCCTACCTCGACCGTGCACAAGAACGCGGATGGCTGCTCGGAAGCGATAGCGTAGCCACTCCTGCCACAATCGCCAAGACAGAGGACATACAGGTGAAGATGACCCTCGAACCCTTCACCGACTTCAAGATTGACCTCAACATGAGCCGCACCGACAACCGCAACAAGAGCATACAATATATGTATGGTGCTCCGCCCACACATAGCGGCACTTTCAATATGACCACCATTAGCATCGGTTCCGCCTTCGCCAGCATAGGCTCTGCAAAGAATGGCTACCGAAGCTCGGCATTCGATAAGTTCCAGGAGAATCTCGACACCTATCAGCAGCGCGTTGAGGCTCGCTATCATGGATTGGACTATCCCGCAGGCACAGGCATGAGCGGCAAGTTCGACCCCGAGAAAGGAACCGTAGGTCGCTACAGCGCCGACGTTATGGTGCCTGCCTTCCTCGATGCATATACCGGCACCAGTTCGCTCGACATCTTCCCTGCCATCATGAAGATGCTGCCCAACTGGAGCATCAACTACAAGGGTCTGAGCAACCTCCCATGGGTACGCGACCACTTCAAAAGCGTCAACCTCACACACGCCTATAAGAGCGTCTATGCCGTCGGCTCATACAATTCCTACAGTTCTTGGGTAGAGAGCATAGGCAGCGGAGGTCTCGGCTTCATACAGAACACCACAACAGGCACGTACACCCCCAACAGCATCTACGACGTCAGCACCGTCAGCATCAACGAGAGCTTCTCGCCATTGATTGGTATCAATGCCACCTTCAACAACAATATGACGCTCAAGGTGGAATACAAGACAACCCGTGTCCTCAACCTCAGTATGACCAGCGCACAGCTCACCGAAACAGGTTCCAAGGACTTCGTTATCGGCTGGGGATATAAGATAAACGACTTCCGACTGAGCAGCCTCTTCCGCTCCAAGAGGTCGAGCCAGCTCGTATCGAACAACAAGGCAAAGAAGGGGAATGCCCAGAATCAGAAGGACAACAATAACAATGCTGAAACAACCACTTCCAGTCGAGGTAAATCAAAGCAGAAGATTGCCCACGACTTGAACCTGCGCTTCGACTTCAGCATTCGCGACCAGAGCGCCATCAAGCGCGACCTGCAGACGAACCTCTGCGAAGCAACAAGCGGAAGCAAGGCCTTCAAGACAAGCGCACAGATTGACTACACGCTGAGCCGTATGGTGACGCTGAGCCTCTACTACGACCGCCAGCGCTCCGCCCCGCTCCTCTCCAGCAGCAGCTATCCCACCACAACCCAAGACTTTGGCATGACGATGAAGTTCTCGTTGACAAGATAAAGAAAGGTAGATTTAAGTTTCAGGAGTTAAAAATGGAGTTAAATAGGGAGTTAAGCACTTCTTTGATGCTTCAGCACAAAGGCGCGCTGTTAAGGCGCGGAACGTGCTGGAAGTTAAGCCAGCAAGCTGGCTGGACGGCAGATTTGGATGCTGCGACATATTTGGTATTGTCCTCTTTAACTCCCGCGAGCGGAGCGAGTTAACTTCCACTTTAACTTCCATTTTAACTTCAGAAACTTCAACAAGGTAGATATAAACAATAAGGTAAAAAGATAAAACAATGAAAAAGATTCTATTTGTAGCGATGCTGTTCCTATTTGCTTCTATGGGACAGGCGCAACGGACAGCGCGACCGAAATCGCGTCTCGGTGCTGCTGGACTAGAGAAAGTCATGAACATCCAGAAGAAGGACGGGACAAGGGCGCACACCCGTGTGGCCGACCTCAAGCAAATCGATTTCTTTATGGAGAATGAAGGCGATGGCGTTATGCTGGAGAAGTTCAACAATGGTGCTCAGTTCCGTACAGATGTGAACAAAGTGGAAGAGATAACGCTTTCCGACACGACGTACAACTTCAATGCTTCCGGCCTACGCATCATGGAGGCAGGCGACCTCTGCTGGCCCGAATACCGCTTGCTGCCCCTCTTCCTTCCACCAGCCAATTCTGTCAAGGCGCTGGATATGAGCAAAGCCAATCTCAGCGACGAAGAGCGCGTTATGTTCTGCACGCTGCAAGGAATCATCAATCGTACCAAGCCACGCATCCTCCTCTACAACCACAACGAAGAGCCGCAAGCCACTTGGCCAAACGCCCATGGCCTTACAACCTCTGCCATCTCCACCTCTTCGCCCTATAGTCTGGTGAAGCAGTTCAAGGATGAAATCCGCGGCCTTGTGCTCTACAGCAACGAGAAGTCCGAACACTACTCAAACCTCGCTGTCACCATAGCAGGGCTTGACCGCCTGCTCCCCGTAACTGCCGAGATAAGAGCCAAGCTCGTGGCAAACGGAATGGACTTCCCCGTCGTGGAGGACATCTCCTCGCTCACCATGACAACTGCCTTGGCCATATACAGATACCTCTACAATAACTATTGGAGCCGCTGCAACCATCGCCTGCTCATCAGCGAGCGTCCCAAAATTCCTTACGTCCACGACATAGGTGCCGCCTGTGGCTCTGCGTGCGTTTGGCTCGACCCTCGCAACTCCAGCGAGCGCAAGATTCTCGACAATATGCTGGCAGATATGACGCCCGGTCGCGACATCGTTCTTGGCTGGTATCCCGAGGAACGCTCCGGTGTGGGCGAAGCCACCAAATACGGCCTATCCACTGTGCCTGCCGACTTCTTCGAGAACACCACCGTCTATACAGCAGTCAACACTCCCGTCAAGATAGCCCCTGTGCCCAAGCGCACCAAGCTCGAGAACAAGGTGTATGCCACTATCTACATCAGCGACGGCGACAACATACAGTATTGCCAGCACGCAATGGCCAAGATTTTCGAGCAAGGCGGACGTGGACAAATGCCTATGAACTGGACCATCAGCCCCGCCCTGGCCGACTTCTCACCTTCGATGCTCAACTACTACTACGGCAAGGCAACAAATAATGACTGCTTCGTCAGCGGGCCTTCAGGCCTCGGCTATGCTATGCCATACGATGCCCACAACTCTTGCTATTACGCCACTTCCGGCTCCAGCAAATTGATAACCCCCTACGCCCAGCTCACCCAGAGCTACATCGAGAAGTCCGGACTGCGAGTTATCACCATTTGGGACGACGTCAGCAACACCCAGCGAAAGGTCTATGCCGACAACTGCCCTTACCTCTACGGACTCACCATCAACGACTGGGAACGGCAGTCGGGCCGACTAACCAGCAAAGTGCAGTCGGGCTGGCTCCCCATCGTTCCACAATACCCCTGCTATGCCAACGGTGTGGACGTAATCACCAACTTCTTCAACCGCGACATTAAGAACTTCACAGGAGATGAGCCGATGTTCGTCACAGGTCAGGCAACTGTATGGGATGCAGGTCCCGACCAACTCGTCAACCTGAAGACAAAACTCAACGAACTCTCGCCAAACAATATCAAAATAGTCCGAGCAGACCATTGGTTCAGCTACTACAACGAGGCTCACCATTTGCCCTTCAACCTTACACTTATGCAGGGTATGAAGATATCCTCCTCTCCGTCGAGGACATCAGCCAGGTTCGCTGCCGACGGCTCTCCTTCCGAAGGATATATATGGATATCCAGAACCAAGAACACAGAAGGTTGGGTGCGGATGGACTTCGGTGAAACCTTCAGCATCAGCCGCATTGTGGTGCGCCACGCCGAGGCTGGAGGCTTGGACCCCTCACTCAACAGCCGCGACTTCACCATCGAGACAAGTCTCGACGGCGAGACATGGACCACAGTATCCACACATCAGGACAACACCCTGCCCGTCAACGACGTCTCTATCACTCCCGTCGAAGCCCAATACGTAAGGGTTAACGTCACCACCGGCGGAAGCGACGGCTACATTCGCATAGCAGACCTCGAAGTTTACGGCGCACACTAATCGCCCTATCATAGCACGCTGCGTTTGTAAACGCAACACGTTACGATGGCAAACGCAGCACGTTACGATGGCAAACGCAGCACGTTACGATGGCAAACGCAGCACGTTAAGTTGCGCGACGACACACGTGTCGTTTCAAATCAAAAACACTCGTCACTCGTCACCCTGCCTGTTACAGCGTTGATTATCAAAGAACTATGAGGGTGATGAGTGGGTGACGAGTGGTGACGAGTCAAAAACCACTCATCACCCTTGTTAGTTATTAACAGTCAGACAGTTAAGGCCTATTGGTGACGAGTGACGAGTAAAATCGCGCACGAAATCAAAAACACTCTACACTCTACACCTTCCGTTGTAAACCATTGTATTTCAACAGATAGCAAGGTGTAGAGTCTCTACACCACTCTACACCCACTCTACACCATCGTATTTCTATGAAATTCAGCGCATTATAAGGCCTGGTGTAGAGTGTAGAGTGTTTTTATTTTTATCTGAAACTATTGGTGTCCGCTAAAAATCCAGCCCGTTTTTATAAAACTGTGATTTAGTGCTCCTTATCTTCACTTTTGCATAGTGGGGGCTTGGAACGCCCCAAAGGGGCAAAAAGCTGGCCTTTCTTGGACTCTTTAGAGCCAAGGCGCGCTGTTAATGCGCGGAGCTCTTGATGTATTTACTTAAATCCATTTGACTGTTCACTTTTTTGTTAAATTATTTGGTCGTTTCGGTTTTTCTTCTTACCTTTGCAGCGGATTGATGGTCGCATCGGTAGCGAGGCACCCGAAAGGCTGCATATTGCCAAGGTTCAACTCCTGAGCCAATCCACTTAGAGGGGCGAAAGTCCCTCTATTTTATTTTTCTGTATATTGGTGCGTTCATCTTAAGGCCGAATTTAGCGGACACCAATGATCTGAAACAAATGTCCTTCAGAAATCGTTATAAGATACTCGAACAGCAAGCCCAATGGCTTTCCCAAGTAATGGTGGGACTGCATTACCAATTTGCACCAATTGCTTGTTCTTTTTCCCTTCAAAAATAAAATCATCAGGGAAAGATTGCAACCTCGCCATTTCTCTTGCCGTAAGAACTCTTGGGAGTTTGGGGTGAAGATTAACTCCACCATGATTCTCTTTTATCGTGCAAGATGGCTCGTTCCATGGACATTTTTTCCACGCATCACTATAACCTTTATATAGGCTCATTCCTTCTGGAGTTTCCATTATTTTGCGAGCCATATCTTCTCTGTGTATAGTTGGAACGTGATTAAAGGATTCGTCTGTTGGATGTGTCATTAAGTCACCAATAGCTTCACCAGTCGTTATATATTCATCGGGCGACAATATGGGTTTGGGATGATAGTTCTTCAAACCTCTTCGATTACCAATGAATATAACCCTTTCGCGTTTCTGTGGAGTGTAATAATCTGCTGCGCATAGAGTTGTAACATTCACTTTATAACCAATAGCATTAAAGTCTTCGATTATTTTCTTTTCTACCATTCCATTGAGCATAGTGCGAAGGCCCTTAACATTCTCGCAAACGATAAAGTCTGGTTGAAGTTCCACCACAATATCTATCAGTTCTTTGTAAAGAGAATTACGTGGGTCGTCAACTATTCGATTTCCCGCCATAGAAAAGCCTTGACAAGGGAATCCACCTGCAACTATACTAAGTCTCCTTCCATCCAATTGTTTTCTTACAGTATCATAAAAGAGTTGTTTGTTTTGAGGGTCTTTTATATCGCCGTTTATGAAGGGATGGTTGAAATTCCTGTTGTAAGTCATACAAGCCTCCTTAAAGAAGTCAAGGCCACAAATACCTTGTAATCCAGCCATTTCCAAACCCTTGCTCAAACCTCCTGCCCCACAAAACAAGTCCACAAAGGTCATTTGCGACTGTCCAGGCTCATCCCAATAGGCATTTATGTCTGCCCAATTTACAATATCACCACTTGCTTTTCTTGTATGACCATTTATTGCATATTCTGTACCGGCAAACAAATCATAACTACTGCTTCCTGACTTAAAGGACTCTGCAATGTGTCTTTCACGCTGAAGATGTAATCCTTCTGCTATATATTTCTTAAACGTTAGGAAATCGTTTTCAGATATGAAGTAAGTATTATTCTTCTTGGTTGTCTTCAATTCTCCTGATGCAACAAAACGACGGACTGCTTTTAGAGTCATATTCATAATTGTTGCAACATCTTGTATGCTGTATTCCATAGGAATGATTTTGTTAGTTTTTACGATTAACTTTCGTTTGTATCGGAATAAAGTTTATTCATCACATAGTCTAAAGTTTCTTGTGTCAGTCTCTTGGCACAACTTTTGCGATACTCTACAGGATCATACTGATAACAACCCACACATCCCAACTCTTCTGTGTAGTTCTCGTCACCTTCATAAAAGGAATAGGGGTTTCCTGCAATATTGCGAGCATCCCAACGTTTATCGTACACCTTACAATTCTTGCAAATCTGCCGTTTGATGTCATTGGCTGCCTTACACAAGGGTTGGAAATCCTCCAACTTCTGAGTAGCCATATCTGATACCCTCATATCATTCTTACGACCATCCTTATGGTCAACCTCAATTGTCGTATTTTCTGAGGTTCCATTCACTCCAAGCATTACACATTTCCTTTTGCGTATCTCTCGAATTATATCTGGACGTATTGCCTGGCTAAAGTGGTCAGCTTCATTCATCCCTACCAATCGAATCGCATCAATACTGTTTCCGCTTGTGAGGTCGCGCCTTACTTCCACTTTATATGTTTTCTGAAGAGGCGAACTGGCACGTCCCCAACTCCAACCATTACCTAATGTCAGCCCACTATACTCTCCCACAAATTCATTTACATAAACCCAGCGACTCATACCCATAGCATTTGGTTGAGCAAGTTGTAAAAACAAATTGATTTTAGATGTTTCAGCCATTTTGCTAATCTTTTTTGAATACGAAAATATACTCATGCTTGAAAAGGAAATTATCGGACTTTAAGGTTCGATAACGCCACAATGCTTCCATTCCAATCTTTGCCCTGTTGCCAACCATATCTTTTACAATTATGCCTTTGAGTTTACATCTGATGTTTCTTTTTATGGCATTCATCAAATAGAAACCCAGCGGAATTACCTCACCGTCTCGGTAGATATCTCCAATTACAACAGCAAAAAGCTTCTTGGACTTAAGGTAAGCAACACAATTCTTCATCGCCTGTATGAACTTTTCGATGAATAACCCGACGTCACTAATTTGCGACAAATCATTGGACTTGTCTGTAAACTTAATGATATTCAAATACGGTGGATGAGAAATGATAAAGTCCACCTTCTTCTTCAGACTTCCTGAAAAATGATGTTGAATACAGTTATCAACACAGGTTGAATCTGTCACATCACAATTGAAGATGGAGAACTTTATATTGTCTGTTTCCCTCATCCGCTCTTCAACAAAATTGATAATATCCTGATTAATGTCGAAGCCAATAAAATTACGATTCAACGTCTCACATTCATAGAGTGTTGTACCGCTGCCCATAAACATATCAAGCACGGTATCTCCTTCTTCTGTGAAACGTCGGATAAGGTGATTGGGGATTTGAGGCACAAAGTTCCCATGATAGGCATTAGAACGTTTGCCGCCAGTCGCCCTTGGACCAATAATCCAAAGGCTATCAATATTAACATCGATGTCCTTCCAATTAGACTTATCAATCTTCATTCTCAAGTCTAAAAGCCAAGCACCCGATGGCCGTTTCTATTATTCTGAATTGCCTACAATATACAAAAAACGTGGGTGCCTACATCTGCCTGTTCCTGTTCGAGGTCTTCCACAACCCATGCAATAAACAGACAGAGTAAACACCCACGTAGGAGTATATAGTACACCCGTAAAGTGTGCGAAGAGGCTACACGAGCCTCACGCACACTACGGAGAGTATATACCACACTCCGTGGCAGTCACCCCAGCATTGTTTTGGATTGCATTCGATATGTGGAAGTTTCGAACAGCCAAAAACAAAGCGTCAGTAACGCCTTTCAATATGTAGTGCTCCGCCCATCGGCTCAGCACAACTCAATGTGCTTCGCTGCCGCATCGGGCAGATGCAAGTGCAAAGATACTTATTTTCCTTCTAACATCTTCTGTCTTTCTCAAAAAAAAGCAACATAAATGGCAAAATCACATTCTTTTCGCTTAAACCGCAGGAAAGGCAGATATGTTAATTGCGGAGTAAAACGATTTTTTTGCAAATAGAATAAATAGTTTTGAATATAATTATGTGTTTTAATGAAAAAAACGTAAATTTGTGCGGTTTTAATGATGTTAATGGACGATAAAGAGGTCATAAGGCACGAAGGTATCGTGGAAAGCATTGGGGCAGAGAGCTGCCAAGTGCGCATCCTGCAGGCATCGGCTTGCAGCAGTTGCGAGGCCCGAATGCTTTGCCGAAGCAGCGAGAGCAAAGAAAAGCTCATTGAGGTCAGGGGACACTACCCCACTCTGCACGTCGGCGACCAAGTCACGCTCGCCGGTTCCGTCCGCCAAGGGCTTCGCGCAAGCTTCCTGGCATACGTTGTGCCACTCATCCTCATGGTCATAGCCCTCTTCGTCGGCACACGCCTCGCCGGAGAAGCCACAGGAGCAATAGCTGCCCTCATAGTGCTTGCCCTCTACTACGGCGTGCTGTACCTGCTAAGAGATAAGATAGGAAGGAAGTTCGCCTTCACAATTAAATTGTAAATAGTAAATTGTCAAATTATAAATTAACATGGTGAATGTAATTTTGATTGCAGTATTGGTGTTGGGACTCATCGGACTTGCCGCTGCGGTGATTCTGTTTATTGTCTCACACAAATTTGCTGTGCACGAAGACCCTCGCATCGCACAGGTGGGAGCCGTCCTGCCACAGGCGAACTGCGGCGGCTGCGGCTATCCGGGCTGTTCGGGCTTTGCCGCTGCTTGCGTGAAAGCAGCCGACGGGGGAAGTCTGGAAGGCAAGCTCTGTCCTGTGGGCGGAGGGCCGGTTATGGAACAAGTGGCAAGCATACTTGGCTTGACTGTCGAGCTGGGTGCTCCGAAAGTGGCTGTTGTTCGTTGTAACGGAACTTGCGAGAATCGTCCGCGAGGGGCACAGTTCGATGGAGCCAGGAGTTGCCGCGTTCAGCAAATGACAGGCATGGGCGAGACAGGTTGCGGCTATGGCTGCCTTGGTTGTGGAGATTGTGTCGCTAAGTGTCAGTTCGACGCGCTTCACATGAACCCTGAGACAGGTCTGCCCGAAGTTGACGAAGAGAAGTGTACGGCTTGCGGAGCCTGTGCAAAGGCTTGTCCGCGAGGCATCATCGAGATTTGTCTGAAAGGCCCGAAAGGTCGCCGTGTTGTCGTGCTCTGCAACAACAAGGACAAAGGAGCAATTGCCAACAAAGCTTGCAAGGCTTCCTGTATCGGTTGCGGCAAGTGCGTTAAGACTTGCGAGAAGTTCGAAGCCATCACACTCGAAAACAACCTCGCATACATTGATGCCGAGAAGTGCAAGATGTGCCGCAAGTGCGAGGAAGCCTGCCCGAAGGGAGCCATCCACGGCTTCAACTTTCCACCGAAGAAAACGGCCTCACCCCAACCCTCTCCCGTGGGAGAGGGAAAAAACAACATACAACCCAAACCAGAAAACAATACACAATGAATAATCAATCAACAGTATCTTCTAATCCCTCCCCCCAAGGGGGGAGAAGGAGGGGGGCTTCCTTTAGCATAGGCGGGGTTCATCCCGCAGAGAACAAGCTGTCCGCTGCCAGCCCCATTCGCGAGGCAGCTCTGCCCAAGCAGGCAGTTTTCAGTATGTTCCAACACATTGGTGCGCCTGCCAAGCCTGTTGTCAAGAAAGGCGATGAGGTGAAGGTGGGCACGCTGCTGGCAGAAGCTGGAGGTTTCGTCAGCGCCCCCATACACAGTAGTGTCAGCGGCAAAGTGTCGAAGGTTGACGTATGCCTCGACGCAAGCGGCACACGCCGTATGGCAGTCTATGTAGATGTGGAGGGCGATGAATGGGAAGATAGCATAGACCGCTCCGAGACCCTTGTACGCCTCAGCGACCGTCCCGAACTGGACAGCAAGACAATCGTAGAAAAGGTGAAGAACGCAGGTATCGTCGGTATGGGCGGAGCTACGTTCCCCTGCCACGTCAAGCTCTCGCCTCCTCCAGGAAGCAAGGCCGAGTGCGTCATCATCAATGCCGTAGAGTGCGAACCCTATCTGACCGCCGACCATCGGCTCATGCTCGAACATCCCGAAGAGATTCTCGTCGGCTTGCAGCTCATTATGAAGGCTGTGGACGTGAAGAAGGGCTACATCGGCATTGAGAACAACAAGCCTGACGCCATCAAGCTGATGACAGAGAAGGCAAAGGCTTACGAAGGCATAGAGGTTGTGCCCCTGAAGGTGAAGTACCCCCAGGGCGGCGAGAAGCAGCTCATAGATGCCGTTATCGGCAGACAAGTGCCTGCACCTCCTGCCATTCCCATTAGCGTAGGAGCCGTCGTGCAGAACGTCGGCACAGCCTTCGCCATCTATCAGGCAGTCATGAAGAACAAGCCCCTCATAGACCGCATCATCACCGTCACAGGCAAGAGCGTAAAGCAACCAAGCAACCTGCTGGCTCGACTTGGCACTCCCTTCCAACAACTCATTGACGAGTGCGGCGGTCTGCCTGAAGACACAGGCAAGATTATCGGCGGTGGCCCCATGATGGGCAAGGCTTTGCTGAGCCTCGAGGTTCCTATGACGAAAGGCTCCAGCGGATTGCTCCTTATGAACGACAAAGAGGCTCGCCGTGCCGAACCTCAGCCCTGCATCCGCTGTGCAAAGTGTGTTAGTGCTTGTCCGATGGGTTTGGAACCCTACCTGCTCAGCAAACTAAGCAAGCTGGAGGATTGGGAAAGCGCAGAGAAGAACGATGTTGTAAGCTGCATCGAATGCGGCAGCTGCCAGTTCACCTGCCCAAGCCATCGCCCGCTGCTCGATATGATTCGCCTTGGCAAGACCACCGTAATGGGAATTATCAAGAGCAGAAAGTAGCCCCCTCCCAACCTCCCCCAAAGGAGGAGGAGTATTAAATGGTAAAAGGTAAATGATTAAATAAATTGTAAATTGTAAATCGTCAAATTGTAAATGACATGATGAAACCAATTATATCCCTTTCACCTCATGTTCACGGAGGCGACTCTGTGCAAAAGAACATGTATGGTGTTTGCATCGCACTGGTGCCTGCACTATTGGCCAGCCTCTGGTTCTTCGGCTTGGGTGCTGCCATCGTGCTTGCAACTTCGGTAGTTTCCTGCGTCCTCTTCGAGTGGGCCATCACAAAGTTTCTTTTGAAGCGCCCAGGCTGCTCCATCTGTGACGGAAGCGCTATCCTGACAGGTCTGCTGCTGGGCTTCAACCTGCCAAGCAACCTTCCGCTTTGGCTTATCATCATCGGTGCCTTGGTCGCTATTGGCATCGGCAAGATGACATTCGGCGGCTTGGGACAGAACCCCTTCAACCCCGCTCTTGTGGGTCGTGTGTTCCTGCTCATCAGCTTCCCTGTGCAAATGACAAGCTGGCCTGTAGTTGGTCAACACCTTGCATATACAGATGCTGAGACGGCAGCCACGCCGCTCTTCATTATGCAGAATGCTATCGCAAGCGGCGACCCGACGGAACTGATGAAACTGCCCGATGCTACAGATATGCTCATCGGTCAAACAGGCGGTTCTCTGGGCGAAGTCAGCGCTTTGTTGCTTTTGCTTGGTTGTGCCTTTATGCTTTGGCGCAAGATTATCACTTGGCACATCCCCGTCAGCATTCTTGGCACAGTTGCTGTCTTCTCGGGCATTATGCACATCATCAACCCCATCTATGCAATGCCGCATATCGTGCTGATGAGCGGTGGCCTGATTCTCGGTGCCTGCTTCATGGCAACGGATTACGTCACTTCGCCCATGACGGCAAAGGGACAACTCATCTACGGTGTCTGCATCGGCCTGCTGACCGTCATCATCCGTAACTGGGGCGCTTACCCAGAAGGTATGTCGTTTGCAATCCTTATCATGAATGCATTCACGCCTCTCATCAACACCTATTGCAAGCCAACGCGCTTCGGCGAAGTTGTCGCCAGAAAGGAGGACAAGAAATGAAAAAACTTGAATCAACGTGGTACAATATGGCTATTGTGCTTACGGCTATTGCAGTCGTTGCGGGTGCAGCTCTCGGCTATGTGAACAGCATCACAGCTCCCACCATCGAAGCCCTCAAAGCTCAGCAGGAAAAGGATGCAGAGCAAGAAGTCTTGAATGGTCAGGAAGGAACTGCCATCAAGATATCCGACCCCAAAGGCTTTGGCGGCACGCTGACTGTTATGGTCGGACTTGCCAATGACGGCACGATACTTGGCTACAAAGTGCTTGAAAGCAGCGAAACCCCAGGACTTGGCGCAAAGGCACAAGACTGGTTCCAGCAGGGACAGAAAGGCGACATCATCGGCAAGCAGGCAGGCAACCTGACTGTCAGCAAGGACGGAGGCGAAGTGGACGCCATCACAGCATCTACCATCACAAGCCGCGCCTTCCTGCGTTGCATCAATGCCGCTTACAAGACACTCTCGGAAAGCAATGCCGACGGACAGAGCGGCGCAAGCAAACAGGCAAATAGACAATAGACTTTTCGGAACGCAATTATTATATATTATACATTATATATTATATATTCCTATGAACAACATGAAAGTCCTGCTTAACGGCATCATAAAGGAGAACCCCACGTTTGTGCTCCTGCTTGGTATGTGTCCGACACTCGGAACAACCAGCAGCGCAATAAACGGTCTGTCGATGGGACTCGCCACAACTGCAGTCCTCGTCTTCTCCAACCTCATCATCTCGCTTATCAAGAACCTGATTCCCGATATGGTACGCATTCCCTCGTTTATCGTTGTGATTGCATCATTGGTAACGATTCTTCAAATGCTCATCAAGGCTTACGCTCCCGAAGTGGATGCAAGCCTCGGCCTCTTCATCCCGCTTATAGTGGTGAACTGTATCATCTTGGGTCGCGCAGAAGCCTTCGCAGCCAAGAATGGCGTGGTGAGCAGCATCTTCGATGGAATTGGAATGGGTATCGGCTTTACCCTCGCCCTCACCCTCTTGGGTGCTGTCCGCGAACTGCTCGGAACGGGCAAAGTGTTTGATACAACACTCTTCCCCGAAGACTACGGAGCACTTGTCTTCGTGCTTGCTCCCGGAGCTTTCATCGCTCTTGGGTACCTCATTGCAATAATAAACAAGATAAAGACCCCCTAACCCCCTTTAGGGGGAATAAATGGTAAATGGTAAATTGTAAAATTGTAAATTGATATGGCTTACATACTTATCTTCATAACGGCAATCTTTGTCAATAACATTGTCCTGTCGCAGTTCTTGGGCATTTGCCCGTTCCTTGGTGTCAGCAAGAAGGTTGACTCTGCCCTCGGCATGGGTGCAGCCGTAGCCTTCGTGCTCACGCTTGCTACACTCGTCACCTATCTCCTGCAAATATATGTGCTTAATGCCTTCGGGCTTGAATACCTCCAGACGATAGCCTTCATTCTGGTTATTGCAGCCCTTGTGCAAATGGTGGAAATTATCTTGAAGAAGAGTGCTCCTGCTCTTTACCAGGCGCTTGGTGTCTTCCTGCCGCTCATCACAACGAATTGCTGCATCCTTGGTGTAGCCATCCTCGTTGCCAATGGCACTTACGCCACGCAAGGCCTCGAACCGAACCTGTTGACCGGCATCATCTTTGCCATTAGCACATCCATCGGCTTTGCTTTGGCACTCGTCGTATTTGCAGGCATTCGAGAACAGCTCGCAATGATGGAAGTGCCCAAAGGTATGCAGGGCATGAGCATCGCCCTCGTTACCGCAGGTCTCTTGGCAATGGCCTTCATGGGCTTCAGCGGCGTAGATAACGGACTAAAGACGTTGTTCGGGTTATAAAAGCCCCCTCCCTTCCCTCCGTCGCGATCTCCCCAATTGCTCCGCTACCAACGGGCAATTGCCCCCTTTGGGGGAGTGCAAAAAATAGTAAATAGTAAATCGTCAAATAGTAAATTACAGAGATGAACATTCTTTTAACTGGTGGCGCAGGCTACATCGGCAGCCACACCCTTATCGAGTTAGACAAAGCAGGTCACAGCGTGGTCGTAGTTGATAACTTCTATAACTCACAGCCCGAGGCAATTCGTCGCGTTGAGCAAATCATCGGCCACAAGGTAATCTTCTATGAAGCCGACATTCGCGACCGTGAGGCAATGGACAAAGTCTTCACAGAACACAAGATTGATGCAGTCATTAACTTCGCAGGACTCAAGGCTGTAGGCGAGTCTGTTGCCAAGCCTCTGATGTACTATGAAACAAACATGAACGGCGTGTTCGTGCTCGTTGACGTAATGGCAAAGCATGGATGCAAGAACATCATTTTCTCCTCCAGTGCAACAGTTTATGGCGACCCTGCCATTATTCCCATTACCGAGGAATGTCCTAAGGGCCAATGCACCAACCCCTACGGCTGGACGAAGTCGATGATTGAGCAAGTCCTGATGGACGTACAGAAAGCCGACCCAGAATGGAACGTCGTTTTGCTGCGTTACTTCAACCCCATTGGCGCTCACGAGTCTGGCTTGATTGGCGAGAACCCCAACGGCATCCCCAACAACCTGATGCCTTACATCACACAGACAGCTATTGGCATCCGCAAGGAGCTGGGCGTCTTTGGCGATGATTATGACACACACGACGGTACAGGTGTTCGTGATTACATCCACGTAGTTGACCTCGCCAATGGCCACGTCTGCGCACTCAAGGCAATTCAGGAGAACAAGGGCCTCGCCATCTACAACCTCGGCACAGGCCACGGCTATTCTGTCCTTGATGTAGTCAAGGCATTCGAGAAGGCCAACGGTCTGAAGGTTCCATACGCCATCAAGCCTCGCCGCCCAGGTGATATTGCCACTTGCTACTGCGACCCTGCAAAGGCAAAGCGCGAACTTGACTGGGAAGCAAAGTTCGGAATCGAAGAAATGTGCCGTGACTCATGGCGGTTCCAGAAGAACAATCCCAACGGCTACGAGTAAGGGAAAAATTGAAAAGGTGAAATATTTAAAAAGTAAAAACATAACAACCACTGACATGAAAAAACTAACCTTACCTTTTCTGACACTCTGCATTTCAACTTTTCAACTTTTTAATGTTTTAACGCTGAAAGCAGACCCCATCGGAAAGCAAGCAGCACTCTACACAGCACAGGCCTATATGCTTGCGAAAGGCAAAGCAGTTGACGCACAACAGACGACAGTCAACAGACGACAAATAAAAGCTAACGGACAACAGCAGCAGACGGACGACGAAGCCTACTACTATGTCTTCAATGCAGGTAACGATGGCGGCTATGTTATCGTCTCTGGCGACGACCGAACAGAACCCATACTTGGCTATGTTGACCAAGGAACATTCGACCCCGACAACATTCCCGAGAACATGCGTTCATGGCTGCAGGGATATGCCGATGAGATTAAGTACATCATCGACAACGACATCAAGGCCGACTCGCCTTTGCTCAAGAAGCGCAACAAGGTGCGCGGCACCAAGCACAGTGTGCCTGAACTGTTGACAACACGTTGGAATCAAGGAAACCCCTACAACATCCTTTGCCCGAACTATTACACAGACAAGGACAATGACGAACACAGGTTTCCAGCTACAGGCTGTACGGCTACAGCTATGGCACAGGTTATGGCCTTCTACAAGTATCCCGAAAAGACGAAAGCCATCATTCCTGCCCACAGCAACACCTACACCCTTAAGGACGGCTCGCAGAAGACTGTCGCGGTTAAGGCCATTCCACGCAACACGGCTATCGACTGGGAGAACATGCGCGACACCTATTCTTGGAATGGCGAAGCTAATGCCACTGTACAGGACACGGCAGTTGCCAAGCTGATGCTGATGTGCGGCCAGTCCGTTAAGATGGGTTGGGGACCTTCCTCTGGTGCAAACTTCGATGCCGATGTCTTTATCAAGATTTTTGGCTACGATGCCAGTGCCTACAGAGGCTTCCGTAGTGAATACAGCATTGACGACTGGTTCGACACGATTTACAAAGACATTGAGGAAGGCTATCCTGTCTGCTTCGCAGGCTTCTCTTCCGGCGGCGGTCACGCTTTCGTGCTCGACGGCTTCGACGGCGACAACCTCTTCCACGTCAACTGGGGCTGGGGAGGCGGCAGCAATGGCTGGTTCCTCGTTGGCATCCTCAATCCTGGCGACAATAGTGGCATAGGAGCAAGCAGCAGCAGCGACGGCTACAGCATGGGACAGTATGCCCTCTTCCACCTTCGCCTGCCTGACACGAACAGTGCCGACACTTACCTCTTCATGAAAGATGTTTCTGTTAGCGGCACGACCATCAAGACCACTTTCGAGAACAGAACAACCGTTTCTGGCAACTACCATACTGCCATTGTGAAACAGGAAGACGACGGCAGCCTGTCTGTTGTCGGCACACAACTGACCATCTCCGGCATAGCAAGCGGTGCCTCACAGACCAAGAGCTTCAACCTCAGGAACAAGCTTCCCGAAGGCACTTATAAACTTTCTCCTGCCAACAAGACAACCAAGAGCACAGAATGGCTCACCAAATACAATTTGCGCAACCATTACATCGAAGCTGTTGTGGACAGCACGGGTGCTCTCTCCCTGACTCCTGTCAACATCTATGCCGGCAACAGCATAAGCATCGACACCGTTGTATTCATGGGCACACGCATCGTGAACAAGGAGCAAGAGGTGAAGGTGACTTATCGCAACAATGGCGACGAGTATTTCAAGGAAGTCCGCTTCTTTGCCAGCCAGACACAGCAAAAGGTATATACCGAGAGCCGTGCTCCTGTTGCAGTAAGAAAGGGCGAGACTGTCGATGTCTCCTACTTCTTCACCCCCGAAGAGGCAGGCACCTACAACCTCTGGTTCTGCACAGGTAGCGACGGTAGCGGAGAAGTCGGAAGCTGCACGATGGAGGTCGTCGAGGAAAGCGATGCTCCGAAATCTAACCTGACTATAAACTCCTATACCATCAGCAATGCTGTCAGTGGAGTTATTTATGGCAAACATCTCATCGGCAAGGTAGCCATCAGGAACAATGCAAGGACAGAGTTTAACGGACCGATTCGCCTCCAGTTATGGAACCAGCCCAACAGTACAGGCTCAGCATGGAGCGGCTCAAGCCACACCTACAATGTAGATATCCTTGCAGGCAAGGTGGCCACTATAGACTTTGAGTTCGACAATCTCCAGGAGAACAACAAATACTACATAAGTGCATCCTTCGTCAACCATACCGGGACATTCAATAATTCTGGTGTTTGGGATTTAGGTGGATGGGAAGCGAAGGCTGGCGTGGAGTTGTGGAAGAACGACGGTACGCTTACTGGAAAAGCCCACACCACTACTGTTACAGTAGCTTCCACTATGTGCGGCGTCTATGCCGATTGCAGCAAGAAGATTACCAGAATGATGCCAAACAAGAATCCTAACACAATCTATGCTTTTGGCGCGAACATGACTGTTCCTGCCAACATCGACACGTCCAGCGTGGCTAATGTCGTGAGCGGCAGCCACGCCCGTCGAATTAACCTCTTCAGCGACAATCCCTACTTCAATCCCGTGAACTTCGTGGCCGACAGTGCTTCCTTCACCTACACCTTCCCCGAGACAGAAGCAGGTACAGGCTGGCACGCCTTTACGATGCCCTTCGAAGTTGACTCCGTTTTCGTTGACTCTGTCTTTGTTCCACTCGACGACGAGAACAAGCATTTCTGGATTTACGAGTTTGCAGCGCAAGGCGACAATGGCGATCTCATCTTCAAGCCAGCCACAGTATTGCGTGGAGACACTCCCTACCTCATTGCAGGCGATGTCACTATGGCCGGACGCTCCGTATGCTTCCGCTCTCTCTCCGTTCCGTTCTTCAAGACGAGTCCAGGAAAGATGGTCGTTACATCGACCGACTACAAGTTCAACGGCAACACCTGTGCTCCAACCAGAATGAAGGACATCTACATCTTGAATGCCGACGGTACAGCCTTCGAGTATGCCACAAGCAACACGAACCTGACGGCTCTTTCTCCCTACTTCACGACCCCTCTGCCCGAGGAGTTGCGGCTGCCTATGATTGTGCTGCCCGAAATCCCGAAAGCTCCGTTACAGCGAGGCGACGTCAACGGCGACTTTCGCATTGACATTGCCGATGCCGTAAGTGTCCTGAACGTAATGGCAGGTGAAGCAAATGTGGGCAATGCCGATGTGAACGGCGACGGCAAGATTGACATCGCCGACTTCGTCACAGTCCTGAACATCATGGCGGGAGAAATTCCAGAAGAAGAGTAACACACCTTCAGCGATTGATAGAAATCGGTTAAGCGACTGAGGCAAGTCGGTTAACCGATTTTTTCATATCGCTTAAGCGAATTCTTATAACCCGCTGACGGATTTGCTTTCGGCGCTGTTTCTCAGAACTGGAAGTAGATAAAGGGCTGCATCTCTGCGCTGACGAACTGATAGATGATAAGCACGGCAATGATGCAGACAAGACACATCAGGGGCAGGGGCATCGACGCAAAGGCCAGGCGGTAGCGGCGTTTCGTGTTCTCAGGAAGCCAATGGATTACCATACCCACGACGAACAGCAGGAAGACCATACGATAAGCAGAGATGATTGCCCAAACGTCCCCCGTCCAGCGTGAGCCTATGCGCGAGACCATCTGAGTAGCAGTCTGCCAAGCCTGCTGGTTGGCTATGGCGGGGTCGAGGTTGCTTCCAGAGCGGAAGAAGAGTCGCGTGAAGGTGATGAAAGTGAAGGTGACGAGGATGGACCAGACGGACCCTACCCATCCTCCCCTTAAAGGGGAGGTGTTCTTTAAAGAGAAGTTAGAGAGAATCTTGAGCCAAGCGCTTACAGCGATGAAGCCCGTGAAGCAGAGCAAGATGCGCCACAGAGGTGCTGGCATCAGCACGGTGAGCATCCAGCAGGCAAAGGCTATGGCGGAGGTGGCGACAGCTCTGTGAAGTGGTTTGGCGTCGCGCCAGAACTTATAGACAATCATTCCCACGCCATTCAGTCCGCCCCAGATGAGGAAATTGAGGCTCGCGCCGTGCCAAAGGCCACCCAGGAGCATTGTAATCATGCTGTTGAGGTTGGCGTAAATCTTCCTCCTTCTATCGGGACATCTCCAAGCAGTCACAATAACAGAAACAGCCAGCAACAAAGCTCCAAGTGCCACCCAGAGGCTGCCGCTCAGGATAAGGGCTGAGAGGGTGAGCAGAGCTATCCAGAAGTATGTGCCGAAGGTAATCTCGCGGTTACCGCCCAGCGGGATGTAGAGGTAGTTCTGAAGCCATCGACTAAGGCTGATATGCCAACGTTTCCAGAAGTTCGAGCAGTTCTCGGCCTTGTAGGGTGAGTTGAAGTTCTTGGGAAGATGGAAGCCCATCAGCAGCGAAAGACCAATGGCAATGTCGGTATATCCCGAGAAGTCTGCATAGACCTGAAGGGAATAGAGGAAGAGGGCAGCGAGGTTCTCGAAGCCCGTGAAGAGCAGCGGGTTGGCAAAGACGCGGTCGATGAAGTTCAAAGCCAGATAGTCGCTCAAGATAATCTTTTTCGTCAGGCCTCCAAGTATCATGAAGATGGCAAGACCGAACATCCTTCGGCTCAGGAAGTAGCGTCGGTAGAGCTGTGGGATGAAATCGCTCGCCTTGACGATAGGGCCTGCAACGAGCTGTGGGAAGAAGCTGACGTAGAAGCCAAAGTCGAGGATATTACGGACGGGACGGATGAGTCCGCGATACACATCGGCTGTGTAGCTGATGACTTGGAAGGTATAGAACGAGATGCCTACGGGCAAGATGATGCGGTCCACGCTGAAGACGGGACTGCCTGCTGCGATGTTAAAGCATTCGGCAGCGATGTTCCTGACCTCTATGTGTATGCCGAAGATTTGCCCGATGATGTCGGCAAAGAAGTAGCTGTACTTGAAATAGCAGAGGATGCCGAGGTCGAGGGTAACGCTAAGGGTGAGCCAAAGCCGCCTCTTCCACAGTTCGCGGCAGGCATAGATACGCTGGGCGATGAAGAAGTCGCTGCAAGTCACCAAGAGCAGAAGTCCAACAAACAGGCCGCTTGTCTTGTAATAGAAGAGCAGACTAACTGCCATCAGATAAGCGTTGCGCATGAGGGTGCGCTTCTGCATATAGGCAAAGCCAGCGAAGACGATGCAAAAGAACACCCAGAAATGCATCTGTGTGAAGAGCAGCGGACTGTTCTCGGCGAAGGAGAAGACATCCAGCAGGTAGGCTATGAATAAATCAAAATTCAAAATTTATAAATTCTAATTGTTCTCCCCTCCTTTGGAGGGGATGGGGGAGGCTTGAATAGCATTGTATAGTAAATCGGCCAGCAGTTCGTAGCCTTCGCGGAGGAAGTGTATGTGGTCGCGTTTCATCAAGCGGGCGTTCACCCAGCGATTGCTGCTGCCGTAGCCTCCCATGATGCGGAACTGGTTCCACACAGCACCGTTGCTTTCGCTGGCAAGTTCCATCATGGCCTGTTCCACCTTCTGAGTGTTGCGGTTCATTGTTCTGCGCTGACGCCCGAAGCGCAGCCAGCAGTCGTTATTGGTGATGAAGAGGAAGCAGACATCGGGATTGACATTGCGAAGTTCGTCCATGAGGTTGCGATAGGAAGCCTTGAAAGCCTCCACATTGAAGCGCGAGGGAGGCACATTGGCATCGTTGATGCCTATGCCGAAGATGACCAAGTCGGGCGGACAGATGCGCGAAAGCTCTTCCTTCAGCAGGTCGCAACGCAGCCACGACGGAACACTGGCTCCGTTCACGCCGCTTTCTGTATAGACGATGCGCTGCTCCCCTCCTTCTGGATAGATGCCCCGAATCACAAAACGTGCGCTGTCGCTCATTCCCTTCAGGCAAATGGTGCAGAGGCTGTCGGGCTTCTCAAGCTGAAAAACAAAGTCGGAGTCTTGCTTTATTGCCGTAATCGTATCGCATTCATCGAGAAGCAAATACGGCTCTGCCCCACCCCATGCCTCTCCAATGATGCGAAGCCTACTGAAAGCATACTTTGAGGGAAGTTCCAGACGAAGCGAGGCAAGGGAGTCGTAGGTGATGGCCGCAGCTCCGCTCATGCCAAGTAGTTCCGAAGGAAATTGCTCTATGCAACGCGAGCGCTCCCAAATACCTGAGGGGATGATGGTGTAGTCTGCTGGCGCATTGGTGCGGATGGCTTTCCACGGGAAAAGCATTCCACGGGCAGCTCCGAAGTTCTCACGAAGTCGTTGCGGGAAGTAGCCTGCCTGAACGTGACTGCCGCCGATGTGCAAGATGTTCAGATGCTCGTCGCTATTCTGCAAACGAATGAGCAGGGAATCGAATTTCTCGTGGGAACCAGGGAAGTTCAGCCCATTTTTTCCCAATCGGATGCCAGGCACATCAGGGATGGGCACGAGCGTCTGTGCTGCCAATATAAGCGGCATACACATTATTATATTTAGCAGCAATCGTCTCATTCCTCTTGTTCCTCCTGTATGATGTTCGCGGCGGCAGAATCCTCCGCCGTCAGCTCCACGTTCTCCTGACCTGTGCGGAAAAGGTAGAAGCGATAGTAGAGATGGAGCGTATCATAAAGAAGACGTGCAATCTTCTTTGCTCCAAGCGACGTGAAGTGAATATAGTCCTCGCCTGCCAGTTGAGGGTTAGCCTCCACCCAGCGCACGATGCTTCCCCTGCCTCCCATCGCATCGAACATGCTCCAATAGGCAGCCCCTGCTTCGTCTGCCGCAGCACGAAGGCTGTCGTTGAGGGCAGGCAGGATGGGATAAGTCTCCAGTTCGCCGTCCTCACGATTGCGAGCCATATCAGCAGGCCCTATGAACAGCACTTTTGCCCTTGGCGCAAGCGACTGATAAGAGCGGATGAGCTGCTTCATGCTCTCCTTGTAGTCGTGCAGTTTGTCGCGATTGAGGTGGGGCGTGCTGTTACCTCCGAACTGAAGGATAACAAGCGCAACATTCTCGCGATTAAAGAAAGGACGTAGCGAAGCGCGGCTGATGGTCAACAGGTTGCTGCCGGAACTGCCGCGCATGGGGATGTTGTCCATGTTGACACCCGTTTGACCATCGAGCTGTATGCCGAGGATGTCCGTCTCGCCCTCAACCTCCAACGTGACACGATTTAGCGACCTGCCCAGCGAGGCGGTATAGAAACACGGCTCACCTGCGCTGCTGAGGGGAATCTCCTGCGCTTCCTCTTCATCGTTTGTTTTAAGAAGAAGCGTGGAGGGCTGTCGAGTGATGACCGTAATCTTGCTGAAACGGGAAGCACGGCCATAGTCCTTGCCGCCGGTGCCTGTCAGTCGGATTGTGGCGTGCTCGGGAATGTGCGTCACCTTAGCCATCGGGCCGTAGAAGTTGCTTTCGCCCCGCATATCGGCAGGCCCATAGGCAAGGTATTGCGTCACATCGTCGGGCGTGATGCTCGAACTGAGGGTAAAGGTGGGAATGGTCTGCAAGGCAGGTACCAAGCCGACACCCATACCGCCAAACTCCTCTTGGAAGCGCTGGCGAAGCAGGCTTGTGATGCGGTCGCATTCTATCTGCGAATCGCCGTAGTGCATGATGCGCACATGCTTTGTGGAAGCCAGCTGCAATGTTTCCCAAAGGCCGTCGAGGTAAGTCTCATCGCCCCCTGGCATATAGATGCGGGCAACATCCTTCGAGCAGAAGTCGCGAAACTCCTCTATCTGCTTGGCGTTGAGTGCGTCCTGCCGCATCTGCAGCAAATCTTCGGGCGACAGAGGCTCGTCTTCGCTAACAGAGTCCATCTCTACTTCATCCACCACGAAGGAGTTGGAAGAGGCCTGTGGGTTCCCCATAACCTCCGTCAGGCTTGGAAAGCGCAAGCGCATTCCCCACCCCAAAGGCAGACCGTCGGAAGGGAAGCAGACGCAAAGCAGAAGCAAGCCTGCCAGCACGCCGCAAAAGAAGAACAAGGACTGACGAGTGTTCATCTAAAAAACTACGATTGGGCTGCAAAGGTACAACTTTTTTGAAAATTAAGAGAAGAGAATGGGGAGTTAAGAATTAATTTTCGTATCTTTGCGTCGTAAAGGACGTATAACTACAATAAGCCAAGAACACACAAACCCATAATGAGAGACCGCTATCGACAGATAAAGAATGAAAGTGAACTTGCTCAGTTGCTCGACCAGCCCGAAAAGGAACTGCGCCGCTATGCCTTCCAAAACGTCAACTTCACCGATGTCGAAGAATTTGCACTCAGGCATTTCTATCGCGAATGTCTCTTCCTGAGCTGCCGGCTACCGATGGGCCTCAAGCGCCAGTCGAGGGATTGTCTCTTCCTTCCCAACATGGGCGAGACGTTTGGCTTTCCCAATCACCTCTATTCGCCTGAGGAACTCTACGAAGGCTTCAATCCCGAACAACCCAGCACCTACGACAAATGCTACGACGGACGTGTCTATCGCCATTATCTGAAGAAGGGAAAGCGTTATACCGACATCAAGGAAACACTTGCCCGCACGCTTCACGACAACTCCATAAGTAACTGTCTTCAAGACTATTTGTCGAAGTATGATGAACATAAGCTTGTAGGTGTGATGGGCGGGCACAGGCTTTCGAGGCTCGACCAGGCATACATTCAGATTGTACGGTTCTGCAAACGTCTCACCGAGGATGGCTTCCTGATGATTACTGGTGGAGGGCCAGGGGCGATGGAAGCAACACATCTTGGAGCTTGGATGGCAGGACGAAGCGAAGAGGAGCTTCAGGAAGCGCTCTCCATCATGCAGGTTGCACCAAATATGACAGACGAGCTTTGGCTCTCTACGGCTTGGGAAGTGCGCAACCGCTTCCCCAACCTGGGGCACGAAAGCCTCGGCATCCCCACTTGGCTCTATGGCCACGAACCTTCCACTCCGCTTGCAACCCACATCGCCAAGTATTTCGACAACAGCATACGCGAAGACGGCATCCTCACCATAGCCCGAGGGGGAATCATCTATACGCCCGGAAGCGCTGGCACATTGCAGGAAATCTTCCAGGAAGCCGTACAGAATCACTACCTCACCTTCGGCCACCCCGCTCCGATGATATTCATGGGCAAGCAGTTTTGGACGGAGGAAGTTCCCGCCTGGCCTTTCATTATGCACCTTGTTAACAGCGGACGGTACAAGAACCTTATCCTCTGCCTGACCGATGAGCCAGACGAAGCGGAACGCGTCCTGACAGCAAACTACCCTTCCAACTGACGCATAGAACTTCTACCATCTTCAATTGTTGGAAAACCTAACGTGTCTCGTTACCCAACGACACGTGTGTCGTAGCCCAACTACACGTGTGTCGTTGGCAAACTTAACGTGTGTCGTGGCCACTTTATACACGTGTCGTCGCTCTCTGCATGGTGACGGGGTGAACCCTTGTTTATATAATTTCTTCTGATAAATATAAAATACCTATCTATAGTTGTTTAGATGTTTAGTTATTTTCTATTTTTTTTCTGAAATCTATAGAACAAGGGTTCACGGTGTCACACCATCGGTCGCAATTACATCCCAAGTATTTGGTTTGCAATCTCTTTCAATTTCTTCTCAAGACCATCCTTCATGACGTGAACCACAAAAAAGCACGTACATTTCTTTGTTTTTCGTCTTTCAAAGTCACATTTCTTCATGAAATTGACGACTTTCGTAGGTGTAAAGTCACGATTTGAGCCATTTCTGGAGTCCATGCAGCCGATTACTTCGGCGTTTGTAATGGCCTGAACCTGTCTTTCTTCCCTTTGGATGGTGCAAAACTGCGGGAATTAAGACCGAACTAAGGTCTTCCGGTACATATTTTTGGTTGATTTCCTTCAGTTTTCCTATCTTTTCCTACACAATTTCGAGGTTGAAAGCCTTGGAACCTTAAGCTTATAGAAAAAAAAGGCGCACTGGTGATGTGATGAAACTCCGAAAAACAGGTTTTGAGGGTTCGCTGCCTTTGTAATCCACCTAACCTTGCATGGGATGGCACGCCATTGGCAGACGAAACATTTCTCGGTAATTAAATGTAAATTGATGAGTATCCCGATCTAACCAGTACGCCTATGATGTTCGACGTCCTGCACGCTGCAAGACCATTTCGGACTTCAATTTCTATTGCAAAATTACGTTTTCTTTGCGTATTATGCAAGCTTTTCTGCTTTTTTCTTCTTCACTTCCTTGCTTTTTGCCCAATTCTTTCTAATTTTGTTATGGATTTAATAAAGAAAATACATTTATGACCCTGCATTTCTCAATAGAATACCATACCGACTGGGGGCAGAACGTAGAGGTTGAGCTTTGCTTCATTTCTTCAGACGGCAAGACACACTATCAGCGCATCCCGCTCGAAACCGACGACGGCTTCCTGTGGAAGGGGCTTTGTATGCTGAAAGCACGAGGTGAGCAGTTCAGATATACATATTTAATTTCGCACGATGGCGAGCCTTTAAGGAAGGAATGGGATGTTGTTCCCCGCCTTTTCCCTGCCGACAATGCCCGCACCTATTTCTTCATCGACCACTGGCGCGATGTGCCCGCCGACTCCTATTGCTACACAGATGCTTATCAAGTGGCGCGGGGAAAGGGTGAAAAGGGTACGGCGGAGCTACTTTCAACTTTTCCGGTCGCTCTTTTCCCCAGGACATTCCTCTTCCGCGTTCAGGCACCTCAGCTTGCACCAGGGGAAAGGGTGGCACTTGTAGGCGACCAGCCTGCTCTTGGCAATTGGGATGTGGCACGAGCCTTGCCCATGACGCATTCCGCCCAAGGGGAATGGCTCCTCTCCATCAGCGCCGACGGCCTACGTCTGCCCTTTGAATATAAGTATATAACAGCCCCCTCCCCCGTCCCCTCCCCCGAGGAGGAGGGGAGAATGGGGCGCAAGAAAGGGGCTTGGGAAGAAGGCCCAAACAGGCAGCTTCCCTCAAATGGTCAATGGTCAATGGTCAATGGTCAATGTGTTGTCGCCCTTTCCGATGGCGAGATACGATTGAAGCCTCAGCAGTGGAAGAGTGCAGGTCTCGTGGTGCCCCTCTTCTCGCTCAAGACAGAAGGCAGTCAGGGCATAGGAGACTTCGGCGACCTCAAGGAGATTGCTCATTGGGCTGCAAAGGCGGGAATGCACGCCATACAGCTCCTGCCTATCTATGACACCACACAGGGCCGCACCTTTACGGACAGCTATCCTTACAACGCCATCAGCGTCCACGCCTTGCATCCCATTTATGCCGACCTCCGACAACTGCCGCTTGCCGACAAGAAAGCACTCGCATCCTTCCAAAGGCGCTGGAAGAAACTGAATGCCCTCCCCGCCATTGACTACGTCAAGGTCATCAAGCTGAAGGAAGAGTATCTGCATAAGTATTACGAGGAAAGCCAGACCCCCTCTAACTCCCCCGTCAGGGGGAGAACTCATTGCCGCTGCCTCGCCTCTCCAAGTTCTCCCCCTTACGGGGGAGTTAGAGGGGGTCTTGGGGGAGTTAGAGGGGGTCTTGAGTGGCTACAGCCCTACTGCGTCTTCTGCCATTTGCGCGACACCTACGGCACGCCGCGCTTCGCCTCGTGGCCAGAACTCTCTACCTATAACCGTAACGCCGTGGCGGAGTACATCGAGGCACATTCCAAAGAAGTGGGGTATTACGCCTTCGTGCAACAAATTCTGCACAAGCAACTTGCCGAAGCTGCCGCATACGCTCACAGCCTTCGCGTCTTCCTCAAAGGCGACCTTCCCATCGGCATCAGCCCCTATAGTGTGGAGGCCTGGCACGAACCGCACCTTTTCCATATGGATATGGTGGCAGGTGCTCCGCCCGACGATTTCTCGCGGACAGGACAGAACTGGGGCTTCCCCACATACGACTGGGAGCGAATGGCAGCCGACGGCTATCTGTGGTGGAGGCAAAGGCTCGGCGGAATGGCGCAATACTTCAGCGCCTATCGCATAGACCACATCCTCGGTTTCTTCCGCATCTGGTCGATACCCAAAGACAACGAGACAGCTATGCTCGGGCACTTCTCCCCTGCCCTACCCATGAGCATCACGGAGATCGAGTCCTACGGAATGCAGTTCCACGAAGAGCTGTTCGTTCCAGCCTCCCCCGTCCCCTCCAAAGGAGGGGGGAACGGCGAGGAACTTTACCACCCTCGCATCGGCGTAATCGGAGAGGAAGCCTGGCGAAACCTTCCAAAGAACGAGCAGGACGCCTTCATCCGTCTCTACGAAGACTTTTTCTTCCGTCGGCACAACGACTTCTGGGCAGCACAGGCAATGAAGAAACTGCCTGCACTCATCAGCGCAAGCAATATGCTTGTCTGCGGCGAGGACTTGGGAATGGTACCGGCTTGTGTAGGCCCTGTTATGCAGCAGTTGGGCATCCTCAGCCTCGAGATACAAGCTATGCCAAAGACCTACGGCGTTCCCTTCGCACAGCTTCACGAGAACCCCTATCGCAGCGTTGACACCATCTTCACACACGATATGCCTACGCTCCGGCTCTGGTGGAAAGAGAATGCAGAGCGCACGCAACTCTTCTACAACACGGTAATGGAGCACGAAGGCAAAGCCCCGAAGGAACTCTCCGGCAAGCTTTGCGAAGAGATTGTGGCGCAGCACTTGGATTCCCCCTCGATGCTTTGTCTCATCAGCCTGCAGGACTGGCTCTCGATAGACGAAAGCCTGAGGAACCCCGACCTTGAGGCCGAGCGCATCAACGTCCCGTCCAACCCGAAGAACTATTGGCGTTACCGAATGCATCTACCCATTTCAAAGCTGACGGAAGCACAGGCTTACACGGAACGCCTGCACACCCTTATCGTCCGCTCAGGCAGGTAAACAGCCAGTCCTCCCACGGTAGGACTGGAGTCCTCCCGCAGTAGGACTGCAGTCCCACCGTGGGAGGACTCCAGTCCAGACAAACAGAAATTATCGCCGGACTGAGATAGATTCACTCCCAAATCAGTACGATTTCTACATTTTTATGCGTCAAACCATGTGAAATGTGGAATGTTTTTCGTACCTTTGCAACAGAATTCCACGCGATTAAACGCGTGCCTCGGTGTTAAAGCACCAACAATAATCCTCAGCGGAGGGCGCCCTTCGGCAAATCTTATTGACAAATAACATAGCGTTGGCTATTATTCAAAACGTTCAGAAACTTGCAGGTTGAAAGAACTCGTTCACAAATAATGGTTACGCTCACTCGATAGTGGGCGTTTTCCTGTTTTGTGAGCGAAGGTTTCCTGCAAGTACCTTGAACGTTGGACAGCGAAAGCGTCCACGTTTTGTGTGTGCTTGCAGGAAACATTTGTTTTGATGGCTCGACGCATTATAACGTTTTAACTTTCTAACCTTTTAACCTTATAATGCTATGGCTAAATCGTTAATCGAAGAGCTGCCCCGCATCGTGAGCGAAGGCAGACGGGAAGCCGCACAGATACTGGAGCGGCTGAGTAGTGGCACACAGATTGGACTTCAGACCAACGAACTGGTGTTGCCAAGTAAGGACGTGAGCGGACTGTTCCGAGGCTTCACGCCGCAGATACCCAATGCTTTCAACATGGCAGGCGGCAATGACGGATGGATGAACCGTCTCATCTATGGCGACAACCTCCTCGCCATGCAAGCCCTCCTTGCAGGCGACGCACAAACAGGACTACCTTCCCTTCGCGGAAAAGTGGACCTTATATACATCGACCCGCCTTTCGACTCCAAAGCAGACTACCGCACAAAGATTTCCCTCCCTGGCACAGACATTCAGCAAAAGCCAACAGTCATAGAACAATTTGCCTACGCAGACACTTGGGAAGAAGGAACTGTCTCATATCTCAAGATGATTTATCCGAGATTGCTTATGATGAGAGAGTTGCTGTCAGAAAGAGGAAGTATTTATGTACATATTGACTGGCATGTTGGAGCTTACGTTAAAGTTCTAATGGATGATGTCTTTGGAAAGGAATGTTGTATTCGTGAGATAGTATGGCGTATTGGATGGGTATCTGGATATAAAAGTGCATTACCAAACTGGATAAGAAACCATGATACCATCTTATTTTATTCCAAGTCTGGTGACTATACATTTAATAAAGAATATATTCCTTATGCTGATGACTATGTAAGAAGAGATGGCAACAAGCCTGAAGGAAAGGGTTATCCCATAGAAGATACTTGGAATTGTAGTGAAATGGACATTATGAATTCCATTAACATTATGAGTTTCTCTAAAGAAAAGGTTGGCTATGCAACCCAGAAGCCCGAAGCTCTTCTTGAACGTATTATCAAAGCCTCGTCCAACGAAGGCGATCTTGTCTGCGACTTCTTCGGAGGCAGCGGAACAACGGCAGCTGTGGCTGAGCGGTTGGGCAGGCGTTGGATTACTTGCGACATCGGGAAGCCTGCTTCTTTGGTGATGCGCAAACGCTTCATCGACCAAGAAGTCAAGCCGTTCCTCTATCAGAGCATCGGCGACTATCAGAAGGAAGCCTTCAGAAACAACAAACGCTACAAGCACGTTGGCGACCTAAGCCAAGTGGTGCTGGGATTGTATGGTGCTCTGCCCTTCACGCCCGAACAGACCAACGACCGCAACTTCGGATATATTAAAGGTACGCGCACACTCGTGATGGCCGACTCTCCCAACCGCCTCACGACAGCCGCCACTATCCGCAAGGCTGTGGAGGCCAAGGCAAGTTTGCTTGGCGGCGATTGGGAGAAGGTGGTCGTGCTTGGCTGGAACTTCGCCTTCGACATCTCGGCTGCCATTCAGAAGTATGCCGACTCGAAGGTGGAGGTGCTCGTCATTCCGCCAGACCTACTCGACAAGCTCTCAAAGAAAGGCTACAGGAAACTCATCGACGACCGCTCCGTGCGCTTCTCTTCCCTGCAATACCTCGTGGCAAAGCCCGTCGTCACCACAAGACAAGGCGAGAGCGACGAGCTGGACATAGAGCTGGAGAACTATGTGCTCCTCTCTCCCGACAACATCCCGCTCGACGACAAGGACAAAGCTGCACTCCAAAAGGTGATGAACGACGACCCGCTCTCGCTGATTGAGTACTGGAGCATAGACCCCGACTACGACGGCACAACCTTCCGCTCCACTTGGCAGGACTATCGCGAGAACACCGGCAACGACAACGACCCGCTGCATTGCGTCTATAAGACACGCCTCCGCGTCCCCCACAAGGATTCACGCCAAGTGTGCATCAAGGCAGTGGATGTCTTCGGCTTCGAAAGCCAAGTGACAGAGAACGTGAAGAGTTAAGGATTTAAACAAAGATATTGTTTCTTACCACGAATTGCACGAATTACACGAATGGGCTACGCCCTTCGAACAGGTAAAAGTGAATAACATATTCGTGTAATTCGTGCAATTCGTGGTCAAAATAAAAACTATGAAGCCAAACAATACAAGTAATTCGCTTGAGTTAGCCAAGCGATTGAGCGAAAGAGTGAACGAGGCTTGGGAGAGCGGCGAGATGCAGGAAAAGGTCACGCCCACAACGCAGGAGTTGCTGAAGTTCTGGTTCTCAGAAGAATACTGCTCACTTAGAAGTCGAAACTTCCATGCAGGACAGCGGCAGGCTATTCTCAACATCATCTATCTGCATGAAGTGTTGGGCGCAAGGAACGTCCTTGAATACTATCAGCAGATAACACCCGACTTGATGCCGATGCTCGACCTCGGCACAATGAGTCAGCAGAAATACCAGATGCCCAAGTACGCCGTGAAGATGGCAACAGGCACGGGCAAAACGTGGGTGATGCACGCCCTGCTGATATGGCAGATGCTGAATGCGAGGACCCACCCCCAACCCCTCCCTTGTAGGGAGGGGAGCAATTACCAATACGAGAGTGCTCTCAGAGGCAAAACTAACTACTCCTCTCCCTACAAGGGAGAGGTTGGGAGAGGGTCTGGTGAGCCTGCTTGTCGCTTCACTAAGAACTTCCTCATTGTGGCTCCTGGCCTCATCGTCTATGACCGCCTGCTTGATGCCTTCTGCGGAAGGATGGCAAGAGGCAAGGAAGGACGCAACTTCGAGACCAACGACTTCTATCTCAATCAGGAAGTCTTCATTCCTCCCCACTATCGGCAAGAAGTCTTTTCCTTCATACAGAACAATGTCGTGACGAAGGAAGAAGGCATAGGACGCAAGACAACAGGCGACGGACTGATTGCCCTGACCAACTGGCATTTGTTCGAGAACCAAATGGAAGAGGAAAACCAAGAGGACGAAAGTGTTTCAGGAATAATCAACAAACTGCTGCCTATTCGTCCAGGTAAGGCCGCAGGCAACGACCTCGGAATGCTCGACCGCCGATACCTCAGAGGCTCGGAACTGGAATACCTTGCAGAGCTGGACGACATTATGGTCATTAACGATGAAGCCCATCATATTCACGAGTTGAAACGCAATGGCGAGACAGAGGAAGTGGAGTGGCAGAAAGGATTGAACATCATCTCGGAGAAGAAAGGCGACCGCTTCTTCCAAGTCGATTTCTCGGCAACGCCTTACGATATGAAAGGTTCAGGCAAGAATGCCCAGAAGTCCTACTTCCCGCACATTGTTGTTGACTTCGATTTGGCTACAGCAATGAGGAAAGGATTGGTCAAAGCGTTACTCTTGGACAGAAGGCAGGAGTTGACGGAACTGAAAGAGCTTGATTATAAGGCTGAGCGTGACGACCGAGGCAAGGTCTGCGACCTGAGCGACGGCCAAAGGCTCATGCTCCGTGCAGGGTTGGCAAAGCTAAGAAAACTGGAATCGGAGTTTACGGCAGTCGATGAAAAGAAGAACCCGAAGATGCTGGTTGTTTGCGAAGACACCTCTGTGACGCCCTTCGTCGCCAGACTGATGATGGACGAAGGCTTAACACAGGATGAGGTGGTGGTCATTGACAGCAACGCCAAGGGCGAAGTGTCTGAGGAAGAATGGAAAGAGACAAAGAAGAAACTCTTTGACATCGACAAGCACAAACAGCCAAAGGTAATCATCTCTGTGCTGATGCTCCGCGAAGGCTTCGACGTCAACAACATCTGCGTCATCGTACCTTTACGCTCTTCGGAAGCACCTATCCTGTTGGAGCAGATTGTCGGTCGCGGCTTACGGCTGATGTGGCGCGAACCTGAATACCAAAGCATTAAGGCGGAAGACCGTAAGCGTGTTATCCAACTTCATGGTCAGCCAAAGACATACCTCGACATGCTCAGCATCGTAGAACATCCCGCCTTTAATCGTTTCTATGATGAGTTGCTTGAAGACGGCTTGGCTGTGGAGGAAAAGGAAGAAGTAGGCGAAGGCGGCTCCACAGGAGACATCATTAGGGTTGGCTTGCGAGAGGGCTATGAGCAGTTCGACCTTGACTGGCCAATGATAATAAAAGATGCGGAAGAGGAACTGGAGGATGCAGAGATAGACATTAACAGCCTTGAACCCTTCACAGCTTTCCCATTAGAAAGGCTTCGGCAGTTCTTGGCACAAGACGGCGAGATGTTCATCTCTCAGGAAGCACTTTCAAAGACACAGTTCGGCAGGTACAAGGTGACAGCCAACCTGTTCTCCGCCACTTGCTACAACGAGTATCTTCAAAAGTTGCTTGGCACCATCACCAAGCGCTTCGACCGTATGTCGGCACACAAGGAAATGCCTGTGCCAAACCTGCAAATCAACGAAGCTAAGACGATTGCCGTTGTTGACCAATACATCAGGACACGACTGTTCGGACAGCCTTTCAACCCCTTCAACGGCAGCGACTGGAAGATTCTGCTTTCGAAGGAAGCCGTCGTCACAAAGCACATTATTGAGGTTATGGCACGTGCCATCTTCTACCTGCAAAAGAGAATCTTGACGACAGATGCGCAAGTCGTTCATACCAAGTTCTCGTCGGTAGAGGAGCTAAAGATGCGCGAAGCCTATTCGTTGGAAACAACGAAAACCATCTATGAACGACAAGCTTTTCCTACTCATGGCGGAGGTTTGGAACGGGCTTTCATAGAGTTCCTCGAAAAGGACGGCGAAGTGGAGCGTTATCTGAAGATAAGCGAGAACCAGCATCCGTTTGCTATCATCTACTACATCCGTCACGATGGATTGATGGCGACATATCATCCCGACTTCATCGTGATGACAGAAGAAAAGGTTTATCTCATCGAGACGAAAGGCAACGATAAAGTCTCTGACAAGAATGTCCGGCAGAAGCAGACGGCAACAGTCGAGTGGACGCGGAAAATAAACGAATTGAAGCCAGAGGAAAGGATGAACAGGACTTGGGAATATGTGTTGCTGGGCGAAGACAACTTTTATGTCCTCGCTGCTAACGGCGCAACGCTGAAAGACATCTGTGAGCGACTGAAAGTATCGCTATCTTTCCTCGTTGGCGACCTCTTCGCATGAAAATCATTTAATTCCCCTCGCGTTGAGAGCTTTGACATAGCGGCGGGCGTTTCTGTAGTGCTCGGGAAGTGTGGCAGCGAAGTTATGGGTGCCGGAGAAGTCCTCTTTGGCGCACATATATAAATAAGGATGCTCCACATGATTGAGTACGGCATCTAAGCCAGCAATGCTTGCTATGCGAATAGGGCCAGGTGGCAATCCCTCGTTGAGGTAAGTGTTGTAGGGACTTTCCGTGCGGAGATGTTTGTTCAGGATGCGACGCAAAGAGAAATCACCTACGGCAAACTTCACCGTCGGGTCAGCTTGCAGAGGCATTCCCAAACGCAGACGGTTGAGGTACAGACCTGCAATCATCGGCTTCTCAGCATTGTTGGCAGTCTCTTCATCTACGATGCTTGCCAGCGTTGCAACCTGTTCGTGCGTCAGGCCACAAGCCTTTGCCTTTTCTTTCCTCTCCGCTGTCCAGAAGCGATTGTTCTCGCGCTCCATCCTTTCGATGAACTTGTCAACGGAAATGTCCCAATAGACCTCGTAGGTATTGGGGATGAAGAGTGCAGGAATGGTAGCCGTCGTATAGCCGCGAGTGGCGCAATATGTGCTGTCCGTCAATGCAGAGGCAATCTCGGCAGAATCGACCATCAGGCTTTGCGACAGCACGGAAGCAAGCCTGTCTATTGTGCGGGAAGTTGGAATGACAAGGTTCAACGGCTCCTGCGTCCCGTTACGAAGCCTTCGATATAGTTCCATTTGAGCCATCCCGGGTTCAACACGATAGCGGCCTGTGCGAAGATGATAACTAAATACCTTATTATATATGTCCCAGCGCCAACCAAGCCCTGACTTTGTCTTTACGCTGTCTGCCGTATCGTCTCGGTCAATGTATATCAGCCATTGTCCATCTCTGTCCGGCACCTTTGCCGTCATCAGGGAATAAGCTGCAAATATACCGCTTCCAACGAGCAGGATAATGACGCTAATTATAATCCAAAGAGTTTTTCTTTTCATAGAACATCTTGCTTTATCGCGTACAAAAGTACATAATTCCACACAAAAAGCAAAATTTTTCTCTTTTCACTTTTCTCTTTTCACTTTTTGTTGTATCTTTGCACCCGCAAAACGCCACTATGGCTCAGTTGGTAGAGCAACGCATTCGTAATGCGTGGGTCCGGGGTTCGAGTCCCCGTAGTGGCTCAGAAGAACGCATTTAGAGAGACTCTTAAAGGAGCCTCTCTTTTTTGTTATACCATAAAATAAAATGAAAAAAAGTCGAAATACTTGTAGATTCGTCAGGAAATGTGTACCTTTGCATCGTAAAACGACGGTAAACGAGCCAATGCGCTCTGTATCAGTTTTTTTTAGGATAACGAATCAGTTTTGACAATGAAAAAGGTTAGAGTGTTTGCACCAGCTTCGATTGCGAATCTTGGGTGTGGTTTTGATATTATGGGTATCGCCTTGGACGAGGTGGGGGATATTCTGGAAATGACGGCGACTGAGGGTGAGGGCATCACCATCACGAACAAGACGCCTGTTCCTCTGCCCGAGGACATTGAGGAGAATGTCATTACGCCTGTCATACGTAAGTTCTTTGAGATGACTGGCCTCTCCGGACACATTGATGTGACGGTTTGCCAGAAGATTTATCCGGGTTCTGGCATTGGTTCGAGTGCGGCCTCGAGTGCTGCTGCGGCATACGGCATGAACGAGTTGTTCGACTGTCCGCTTTCGGACGAGGAGATGGTCATTTGCGCTATGGAGGGCGAGAACTTGGCAAGCGGCGGCTATCATGCCGACAATGCGGCTCCTGCTCTGCTTGGCGGCATCATCCTCATCAGGGGCTACGAACCATTGGACATGATTCAAGTGCCCATCCCCGGTAACTTCTATTGTGCTGTGGTACACCCCGAAATCGTGGTCTCGACGAAACAGGCGAGGAGTATCCTGCCGAAGGCTGTTCCCATGCACGATGCCATCAGTCAGTGGGGCAATGTGGGCGGCTTGATAGCCGGCCTGTACTCAGGCAATATCGGGCTTGTGGGAAGAGCCATGAAGGACTCTGTGGCAGAGCCTTACCGCAAGCAGTTCATTCCGGGCTTCGACGAGTTGAGGGAGAAGATTCTGCTGACGGGGGCATTGGCGATGAACATCTCGGGTTCAGGCCCTTCTGTGTTCTCGCTTTCCGACAAACGCGACATAGCTCACAAGGCAGGAGAAATCATGAAGGAACACTTTACCTCTCGCGGCATCAAGAACGATGTCTATGTGGTGAAGGTGACAAACAAGGGCACTAAACTGCTTGCACAATGAAATACTACAGCACAAACGGAAAGGCTTCCGAGGCGAGCCTGCGGAAAGCCGTCGTGAAGGGTCTTGCAGAGGACAAAGGACTCTATATGCCGGAGCATATCAGACAATTGCCTCTGGAGTTCTTCGCGACATTGAGCCAGAGGTCTTTTGTGGAGATTTCCATCAAGGTGGCGGAGGCTTTCTTCGGTGAAGACATTCCTCAGAAGGACTTGAGTAGAATCGTGGAGGAAACATTAAGCTTCGACTGCCCCATCCGCGAGGTAGAGCAGGGCATCTATGCCTTGGAGCTGTTCCACGGGCCTACCCTTGCTTTCAAGGACGTTGGAGCACGTTTCATGGCAAGGCTGCTGAGGCATTTCACCGATGGAGAGGGTGACATCAACGTATTGGTTGCGACGTCAGGAGATACAGGAAGCGCTGTGGCAAACGGCTTCCTGGGCGTTGAGGGCATCAAGGTGTTTGTGCTTTATCCGAAAGGCAAGGTGAGTCCCATTCAGGAGTGTCAGTTCACGACACTTGGTGGAAACGTCACGGCTTTGGAAATAGACGGCACATTCGATGACTGCCAGGCGCTCGTGAAGGCTGCCTTCATGGACGCGGAGCTGAACGACAAGATGCGTCTGACCTCGGCCAACAGCATCAATGTGGCGCGTTTCCTTCCGCAATCCTTCTACTATTTCTGGGCTTATGCTCAGTTGCAGAAGATAGGGAAGGCGAAGGATGTGGTCTGCTGCGTGCCGAGCGGCAACTTCGGCAACATTTGTGCGGCACTCTTTGGCAAACGGATGGGGCTTCCCATCAAGCGCTTCATCGCAGCCAACAATGCCAACAGCGTCTTCTACGAATTCCTTCAGACAGGGGCGTACAAGCCTCGTCCGTCAGTACAAACCATCGCCAATGCAATGGATGTGGGCGACCCGAGCAACTTTGCCCGAATATGGGAACTCTACGGCCACAGCGCCGAAGCAATCCGTGCCGACATTTCGGGAGCGACCTATACCGATGCCCAGATTGCCGAGAGCATCAGGGATTGCTATGCAAGGACAGGCTATCTGCTCGACCCTCATGGGGCATGCGGATACAAGGCTCTGAAGGAAAACCTCAAGCCAGGGGAAACAGGTTTCTTCTGCGAGACGGCGCACCCTGCCAAGTTCAAAGACACGGTTGAGCATATCATAGAATCGCCCGTTGCCATCCCAGACAGACTCGCTGCCTTCATGAAAGGCAAGAAACAATCGGTATCGTTGTCGAAAGATTTCGATAGCTTCAAACGGTTCCTCCTATCTTGAATCCTGACACAACACCATAAACACGCTTCGATTGTGAGACACATCATCATCTATTCATTGGCATCATTGATGCTATGCATCGGACACTTGGCCTCGGCACAAAGTGTGACACAATATGTCAACCCATTCATGGGCACCACAACCCTGTGGACACCAGAGGACTTGGGCTATGTGCGGACAATAGAGAAACGTCCGTGGGGAGCAGAGACCTTCCCCGGAGCGGCTTTGCCCAACGCGATGGTTCAGCTCACGCCCGTCACGATGTACCGCAGCGGTTCGGGCTATCAGTACGAAGACAGTCTTATCTATGGCTTCGCACACACCAGCAAGGGGCATTGGAACCTGCTGCACCTGCCCATTCTGCCTGTAACGGTGGACGGCCGGTACAGTCCAAGCGACTACGCCTCTCCCTTCAGCCACGAGCGAGAGGAAGCTTATCCGGGCTATTACCGCGTTTACCTTGACCGCTATCATGTGAATTGCGAGTTAACGACCTCGCTCCGATGCGGCTATCACCGCTACACCTTCCGCGATGGCGACGAGTGGCGGCTGCTCATCGACATCACCCGCTCCAACAACAGACCCCGTCGCTGGGATGTAAAGCAATCGAGCGATTGCTCCTTCGAAGGCTATCAGGACGGCGAGGGACGCATCTATTTCTATGCCATTTGTTCCGAGGACATCAAGAGCATTGACATGGAAACCGATGAACACGGGCGACCCGTAGCAACCGTCAGCTTCAATCCCCAACGGCTTCTCTATCGGGGCGGAGAGGACGAAAAGAATCCTCCACTCCTCTTCGGGAGGCTTTTGGAGGTGAAAATAGGCTTCTCCTTCGTCAGCATCGAGAACGCGAGAGAGAACCTCTTCGCCGAACTCATGGGGAAGACATTCGATGAAGTCCGCCAGGAGGCAGACGAGACTTGGAACAATGTGCTTGGGCATATACAGGTGGAAGGCGGCACGGAGGCTGAACGCCGAATGCTCTACTCCACACTTTACCGCACCTTCCTCTTCCCGCACCTCAGAAGCGACGTCAACGGCGAGTATCGCGACGACAGAGGACAAGTAGTGAAGGGCGACTTCCGCTTCTACACCAACCCATCCTTCTGGGACACCTACAGGAACAAGCTCGTCTTGCTGGGCATGATAACCCCCGACGTAACAACCGACATCATACGCTCCTGCATCGACCGAGGCGAGAAGCGCGGCGGCTACATGCCCACATTCTTCCATGGCGACCACGCATCCGCCTTCGTAGCAGGCTCGTGGCTGAGAGGCATCCGCGACTTCGACCTCAAACGCGCATACGCCCTGATGCTCAAGAACGCCACCGTGCCAGGGCGAAGAGGACGCCCCTATCTATCCGAATACATCGAACGCGGATGGATTGCGGAAAAGGACACCACCAACGTGCCTACCGAGGACGAGTACAAAGGCTCAGTCACCAAGACCCTCGAATACGCCTACGACGACTACGCCACAGCTCTTGTCGCCAAAGAGCTGAAGGACAAGAAGAACAGGAAGATGCTTCTTCGGCGCTCCCAGAACTACAAGACACTCTTCGACTCATCGACAGGCTTTTGGCGAGGAAAGGTCATTCGCGACGGCAAGCCGATGTGGATTGAGGACTTCCGACCTAACTATCCCTACTATCAGTACCAGTATCGCGAAGCCGATGCCTGGAACTCACTCTTCTTCGCACCCCACGACCCCGAAGGCATGATAGCACTCTACCCCTCGAAAGAAGCCGTCGAGCAGAAACTCGACTCCCTCTTCACCATACCCTGCGGCGGTTATGAGGCCTGGAACCTCACAGGCTACCTCGGCACCTATTGCCACGGCAACCAGCCAGGACACAGCATCCCCTACACCTATTACTTCATCGGCAAGCAGGAGAAAGCACAGCACGTGCTCAACACCCTCATGCACAACTACTACGGTATGGGCAAAGAGCATCTGGCATACGCCGGCATGGACGACGCAGGCGAAATGTCCTCGTGGTACGTCCTCAACGCTATCGGCATCTACACCTATTCCCCTGCCGACCCGCAGTACATCGTTACCGTTCCCCTCTTCGACCGCGTTCGCTTCACCTTAGGCAACGGCCATACCTTCAGCATCGTTAAGGAAGGTAAAGGGGAGCGCATCAAGGAAATCACCCTTGACGGCAAACGGCTGAAAGGCTGGTTCGTCCACCACAACGACCTCGCCAAAGGCGAGGAACTCAGAATCAAAGTCGAATAGACTCCATGAAGAGAATCCTGAAATCAAGCCTATCAGCCATCGTCCTCTTCCTCTCTGTGCTGACCACCCAAGCCCAGAGTTCCACCACACAAAACGGCAAACCGCTGCAGGTTGAACGCTGGATAAAGTCACAGTTCGGCAAGGGAAAGACTCCGCCATTCTCGTTTGAATACGGTGGACAGCCTTCTTCGACAATCCTAAACAAATGCAAGCACAGCCTTACGCGACTGCCAAGCAAAGAGAATCAGGTGTGCTACATTTCCACCTACACGGACAGCAAGACTGGCTTGAAGGTGGAATGCGAGGTGACGGGCTGGACGGACTTCGGCGTTGTGGAATGGGTGCTACGCTTCGAGAACACGGGCACAGACATCTCGCCACGCATCAGCCATGTTGAGACAGCCGACATCACCTTCCAACATCCCGCTTTCTCTCCTGTTGTCTATTATGCCAATGGCAGCAACGCCAGCCGTTCCGACTTTGCCCCACGCGAACAGACGCTTCTGCAAGGCAACAACTTGACGATGGAACCACAAGGCGGACGCTCTTCGGATAACGCTTTTCCCTTCTTCAACATCCAAACGTCCTCAGGAGAAGGAGTACTGGTCGCCATTGGTTGGACAGGCACTTGGCAAAGCTCGATAACCTCTTTTGACAGCCAAAGAGTTCATCTGAAAGCAGGCTTGAAGCATCTTGATGCCGGTTTATTGCCAGGTGAACGCATCCGTGCAGTTAGCGTTTGCCTGCTCTTTTGGCAAGGCGACCGCATGACCGGACATAACCGATTCCGCCGCTTTATGCTGACTCACCACTCTCGGCAAATTGATGGTCAACCCGCATGGTACCCCATGTTCGGAGGTTTCAATTGGGGCGACCCGGCTCCATGCAACGAATACACCTGCATGACCACAGAATATGCTATCGCCCTCGTCCAACGGACAAAGCTTTTTGGCCTGAAGCCCGAGGCATTTTGGCTCGATGCAGGTTGGTACGCTGAAGCGGCTGACCACGCCACGGGCAAGAACTGGTACAACACAGTGGGTAACTGGAAGCCAGACCCGGAAAGGTTCCCCGCTGGCTTCAAACCCATTTCCGACTACATACACATGAAGGCCGATGCCAAGTTCATGGTTTGGTTTGAGCCGGAACGCGTCTATAAAGGCAGCCTATGGGAACGTCAGCACCCCGAATGGATGCTGGCTGCCGGAGGCGACAACAGGCTCCTCAACATCGGCATTCCCGATGCGTGCAAGTGGTTAAGCCAAACGATAGGCAACTTTTTAGAAGAGAACGGCATAGACTATTACAGGCAGGACTTCAACATAGCCCCTGAAAGCATCTGGCTTGCCAACGACACAGAGGGGCGGCGAGGTATGACTGAGGTGAAGTACATCATGGGACTCTACGACTATTGGGACTACCTGCTCACCCGTTTCCCAAGCCTGCTCATCGACAATTGCGCAAGCGGCGGAAGACGCATCGACTACGAGACCATGTTACGGAGTGCTCCTATGTGGCGGACTGATTACAACTACGGCGAACCTGTTGGCTACCAGTGCCATACATACGGCTTGGAGTTCTACCTTCCTCAACACGCCACAGGAAGCTACCACGTCAATCCCTTCGACTCGCGCTCTTCGCTTGGCAGCGCGGTGGTCTTCAATTGGAAGCTGACTCAGCAAGGCGAATCGTTCACAGATATGGCGCAAACCATGCAGGAATTTCAGGAAGTGCGACCCTACTTCTACGAGGATTTCTATCCCCTCAGCGGCACAGGCGACCTAACAGGCGACAACATCTGGCTGGCCTATCAGCTCCATCGCCCTTCGGACGATACGGGTTACATCGTGGCTTTCCGTCGTGCTGCTTGCGAAAAACCTACTTGCGAAGTTCGTCTCTCTGGCCTCAATCCCTCCGCCACCTATCGCATTTTTAATAAGGACAACGGGCAGACAGAAGGCTATACAGGCCGTCAACTCTCTGAAAGCTTAACGCTTACACTCCCACAGCCTCGCACCAGCCTGTTGCTGAAAATAGAGAGGGTGAAGTGATATTCCACAAATTTACTTTCGCCAAAGCCTTTGGTAGAGCTTTGCAGCCAAGGCACCGCTGATGTTGTGCCATACGCTGAAGACTGCTCCCGGAACTGCGGCCAAAGGATAGGCTTCAAAATGCATGTTGGCCAAAGAAGCGGCCAAGCCCGAATTCTGCATCCCCACTTCGATGCTGAGGGCTGTGCATTTGGGGTGCGACAATCGCAGCAGATACCCGATGAGGAAGCCCAAGAGGAGGCCCAAAAGGTTGTGCAGCACTACAACCATGCAGACCACCAAACCGCCCTTAAGCAGTTCGCCCGCATTATACGACACGACAATCCCCACCACAAAGGCAATTGCAAGCGACGAGAAAGCAGGAAGGTAGGGCGTAACACATTGCGTTAGTCTGGAAAGGAATCGCTGACAAAGCAGCCCTGCCACGATGGGAGCAATCACCACATAGACGATGCTCAGCACCATCGCACCTGAATCGACATCCACTTTCGAATCGGCTATCAGCAACACCAAGAACGGTGTCAGGAAGGGGGCAAGCAAGGTGGACACAGCCGTCATGCCCACGGAAAGAGCCAAGTCGCCTTTTGCCAGATAGGTGATGACGTTGGAAGCCGTCCCGCCTGGGCAGCAACCCACAAGAATGACACCCAGTGCCAACTCCTTAGGCAAGGAAAAAGCCAAGGTCAGCCCCCACGCCAAGAGCGGCATGATGGTGAACTGCGCCAGACAGCCGACGAGAACATCCTTTGGGCGGCTTAGCACGACACGGAAGTCAGCAGGCGAAAGCGTGAGGCCCATGCCAAACATGATTACTCCAAGCATGGGATTGATGGTTCTCGTCGGAATCCAGAGAAAAGAGGCTGGCTTCCACAGCGCAACAACTGCCACCAGCAAAACCATAACGCCCATCCATCGGGCAATAAAATCGCAGACTTTCTTCATTTTTATGACTTCGGAAACATAATGACGTTTCCCTTTTGCGCTGCAAAAGTACGAATAAGCAAGCGAAAAAACAAATAATTTTGAATTTTGGATTATTAGTCGTACCTTTGCAGCAAATAATCTTTTCTATCTACGATGAAGAAATTAAGCACCGAGGAACTATACGACATTTACAAGGCGCATCCTGTTGTGACAACAGACAGCAGGAATTGCCCTGAAGATTCCATCTTTTTTGCCCTGCGGGGAGCGACATTCGACGGCAATGCCTATGCCATTCAAGCACTCGAAAAGGGTTGCGCTTATGCTGTGGTCGATAATCCAGAAGTGGCTGGACAGGACAGCAGACTAATCCTCGTGGACGATGTGCTGACCGCTTTGCAGAAGCTGGCTGCCCACCATCGCCGAGCCTGGGGCGGAACCGTCTTGCAGATAACAGGCACAAACGGAAAGACGACGACGAAAGAGCTTATCGCCGCTGTTCTTTCCGAAGGCAAGCGCGTGCTCTATACACAGGGCAACCTGAACAACCATATCGGCGTGCCGCTCACGCTCCTTCGCATCAGCCCGGAACACGATATGGCGGTCATCGAGACAGGTGCCAATCATCCTGGCGAGATTGCCGACCTCTGCCGCATTGTAGAGGCAGATTTCGGACTCATTACCAATGTCGGACGTGCTCATCTTGAGGGATTTGGCAACTTCGAGGGAGTAAAGCAGACGAAGGGTGAACTCTATGACGACCTGCATCGTCGCGGCAAGCAAATCTTCCTCAATGCCTATGATGATGACCTCTTGGAGATGGCACTTCATCACGAGTTCACACTCCAGGAGGATGCCCTACCCTACGTTGAGGGACGGGTGAGCGAAGTCTCTCCCTTCGTCGAGATGCAATGGTGTGCCGACGAAAGCCTTCCCTTGAAGGGAGATGGTGTCTGGCATACCGTTCAAACCAATCTCATCGGGGCTTACAATATTGCCAACTTGAGAGCTGCAGTTACCGTCGGACTCTATTTCGACATCACGCCCGAGCAGATTGACCACGCTCTTTCTGCCTACAAACCCACGAATAGCCGAAGCGAATTGCGACAGGCAGGAACGAACCGTCTCATCGTAGATGCCTACAATGCCAACCCATCGAGTATGTCGGCTGCCCTCACAAACTTCTCGTTTATTAGAGGCGAGCATAAGATGGTGATTCTTGGCGATATGCGAGAGCTTGGTGAAGAAAGCCTCAAAGAGCACAAACACATCATCAGTCAGCTTCAAAGCATGGAGCTGGAGCACATTTGGCTGGTCGGAGATGAGTTCTCTCATGCCTGCTCCGACCTCTCTCTGCCCTTGAACGGAACCGCTGGAGCAATAAGACTTTTCAAGGATGTGGAAGCTGTGACTCAGGCCTTGAAGAATGAACCTGTGTCGGATTCCACTATTCTGATAAAAGGCAGCAACGGAATGAAGCTCTATCAAATCCCAGAACACTTAAATCACGATAAATAAAGCATTATGAAACATCAACTTAGAAGTGCCATCTGCACGGAAGGACGCAGAATGGCCGGAGCACGCGCCCTGTGGGTGGCCAACGGAATGAAACGCGAACAGTTCGGCAAACCCATCATCGCCGTCGTGAACAGCTTCACGCAGTTCGTGCCAGGGCATACACACCTGCACGAGATAGGGCAAATCGTCAAGCAGGAGATAGAGAAGCTCGGCTGCTACGCCGCTGAGTTCAACACCATCGCCATCGACGACGGCATCGCCATGGGGCACGACGGAATGCTCTACTCCCTACCCTCGCGCGACATCATTGCCGACTCCGTGGAGTACATGGTCAACGCTCACAAGGCCGACGCAATGGTCTGCATCTCCAACTGCGACAAGGTGACACCCGGTATGCTCATGGCAGCCATGCGACTGAACATCCCTGCCGTCTTCGTAAGCGGAGGCCCCATGGAGTCCCACAAGCTGAACGGCGAGAACGCCGACCTCATCACGGCCATGGTTAAGGGCGGAGACCCCACCGTCAGCGACGAGGAACTGGCCCAGGTGGAGCAGATGGCCTGCCCGGGTTGCGGCGCATGCTCAGGCATGTTCACCGCCAACTCCATGAACTCCCTGACCGAAGCCATCGGACTCTCACTCCCAGGCAACGGCAGCATCCTCGCCACACACAAGAATCGCATACAGCTCTTCAAACAAGCAGCCCGACTCATCGTCAAGAACGCCCTCGCCTATTATGAGGACGGCGATTCCTCGGTTCTCCCGAGGAATATAGCCACCCGCGCCGCCTTCCTCAACGCCATGACCCTCGACATCGCCATGGGAGCCAGCACCAACACCGTGCTCCACCTCCTTGCCGTGGCACAAGAGGGCGAAGTGGATTTCAAGATGCAGGACATCGACGCCCTGAGCCGCAAAGTGCCCTTCCTCTGCAAGCTCGCCCCGAACTGGCAGAAGTACAGCATACAGGAGGAGAACCGCGCCGGCGGCATACTCGGCATACTCGGCGAACTCGCCAAAGGCGGACTGCTCGACCTCACCTGTAAACGCGTGAACGGAGCAACCCTGGGCGAAGACATCAAGCGATACTCAATAATTAATAATGAAAAATTAAAAATTAAAAATGACGGCGGCCTGTCTCCTTGGGAGATTTACAGCAGCGCACCAGGCGGCAAGTTCTCAAACGTCATGGGTTCGCAAGAGACCTACTACGAGAGCCTCGACACCGACCGCGCCAACGGCTGCATACGCGACATAGAACACGCCTACACAAAGGACGGCGGAATGGCCGTGCTCTTCGGCAACATAGCACAGGACGGCTGCGTGGTGAAGACAGCAGGCGTTGACCCAAGCCTCTGGCACTTTGAAGGCCCAGCCGTTGTATTCGATAGTCAGGAGGACGCCTGCGAAGGCATTCTTGGCGGCAAGGTGAAGAAAGGCGACTGCGTCGTCATCACCCACGAAGGACCCAAGGGCGGCCCGGGTATGCAGGAAATGCTCTACCCCACCTCCTACATCAAGTCCATGCACATGGGCAAGGAATGCGCCCTCATAACCGACGGACGCTTCTCCGGCGGCACCAGCGGCCTCAGCATCGGCCACATCTCGCCCGAAGCAGCCAGCGGCGGCAACATCGGCAAGCTACAGGACGGCGACATCATCGTCATCGACATCCCCTCGCGCAGCATCAACGTCCGTCTCAGCGAGGAAACGCTCGCTGCACGTCCGCAGCAGCCCCTCCGCCGTAACCGCCCCGTCAGCAAAGCCCTACGAGCCTACGCCCAATCCGTTGCCAGCGCCGACAAAGGCGGCATCAGACTCCTGCCCGAAGATTAGCTTTTTTATCATTGGTGTCTGGTAAAAAAACAGCCGTAATCCTAACGAAAGTGGTTGCAAGACGCTGGAAGCGTCTACGCTCAGTAACCGAGGGTACGAGCGCAGCGAGCACCCACGGATGGTAACTGGCTCATATACAACGACCCTGGAGGGGTCGCCCAGCAGGTGGTTGGGGCACTCTTTCAGAGTGCACTTCGTTTTGTGGTACTTACCGGGGGTGCTCGCTTCGC
>JAEEGL010740368.1_pt1 | contig 53366 bp, 44 predicted proteins | sample 9134231 | NCBI WGS metagenome assembly JAEEGL01 (sample SAMN16246548, study PRJNA631951) | gut metagenome | biome: gut microbiome; feature: rumen; material: fiber-attached | host: Bos | place: Iran: Karaj | collected 2018-10 | reverse complement strand
TCTTACCGCTTCTTCGCCTCTTATCAAATGATTAACGTGCGCACAGACGATCTTTTTCCCTTTACGTTGAACGTATTCGCTCAAAAGCGAAAGAAGGACGCGCGAATCGGCACCGCCGGAAAAGCCGACGACAACGGCGTCCGAGTTCTCGATCAGACGATCGATGCCGAAATCAGACAACGCCTTATTAAACCGATTTTTGATTCCGTCCATTTTATAACTCCGGTAAAAGATATTCGTCCCGGCTCAGTTGGTTCCAGCCTCGAACGCTGCGCCTACTGCCGTAGCTGCGGCGCATACGAGCAAAACGTTCTTTAGCATTCCGGGGATCTCATAATAATATATGACCGCCAGTTCCGGCGAGCTGTTCATTTCCTGAACAAGATACAGAATAAATAATGCGAAAAGCGCCGTAAAAAACAGCGCGATCTTTGCTATCGGGAAGAAATATGTATCCGCACCGATTTTTTAGGTTATCCTTGTATTCCATGTCGTCCTCCGCGTCGTAAACCGTAATTGATTTTAACACGACGGAGGACGCTTCTCAAGCGGAAAATGTTGCCGCCCGGAATAAGCGAGAATAAGGCAAAGTAAAGAATCGAAAATAAAACTATCTGAATAGGTACGTGGACGATCCCGGAAAAAGGCAATTTGTTGAATAAGAAAAACAGCAAGGAAGAACAGATCGCCGACGCTGCTGCGCGGAACAATGAAGACAGGACCGCAGGCCTGAAACCCGAAACGCGTATAAGCCGCGTGAAACTGAGAATGAAATTGAGTATTTCGCAGAAATAGACGGTGATCATATATCCGTAGATACCGAAAACCGGAACGAGGAAAAAAACGAGAACCAAACTTGAAGACGCGTCGATAATGTTTATCTTCATCGAATCGAGCTGTGCTCCGAGTCCTTTAAGCAAAGCGTCGACGGTGGAATCGAGATACATGACCGGAACGAGCGGCGCCATTATCAGAATGCCTGAAACCGCGTCGTTTTGACCGTAAAGGCTTATGCCCAGATAATCCGCAAAATTCAAAAACACCGCGGAGACTCCTACGGAAAATAAGAGAGAAACTGAGAGGGCCTTATCCGCTCCCCGTTTGATCTTATCTGAGTTTCCGGTAGCGTGTAAACCTGCTATCTCCGGGATAAGGAGCGCAGAAAAAGAAGCGGGGAGCGCGGAAGGAAACAGAATAAGGGGAAACACCATTCCCTGCATGATCCCGTACGCTGAAAGCGCAGCGGAAGCGTCGAGTCCGCTTTTACGCAAGCCGCTCGGGATGAGCAGATGCTCAGCGGTGACCAGCCCAGATCGGGCGTAAGAACCCACCGCGGTAGGAAGCGATATCCCGGCTGTTTCTTTCAGCCTTGTCCTGACAGCGTCACATTCCGCATTCGAATTCATTCCCGGGCGAACGCCGGCGGGTATTCGGGAATCGGTAAAATAAAGTACGGTGTTCACAAGAAGCGAACACGCTTCCGCAACGGCTGAGCCTCCGACGACCGCAATACACGCATATTCAACGGGATCGGCTCCGACAGGAAGCGCGAGTGACAGTGCGGCAGAAGTGACTGATACCTTGAGGAATTGTTCGACGACAACAGATACGGCGTTTTTATACGCTTTTCTCAAACCGGTAAAATAGCCGGAAAGTGCCGAGGTCGCAGAGATCGCGGGAAGACTCACCGCGACGATCTTCAATGAAGTCACGCAGCGCGGGTCGCCGAGGAGATTATTTCCTATCAGACCGGATAACGCAAATAAAATCGCTGACGCGGTCAAGCTGAAGGTCAGACTGTAAACTATACACGATCTGACGACAGATGAGGCGCATTTTCTGTATTCTCTCTTTACCGCGGACTTTTTCTCGAGCATCGCGGATTTTTCAGACAAGAGACGGACCGAGGCGAGATTGACACCGGAACAGGCAAATATTACGGCCAGTCCGTATACGCTCATTACGAGAGTGAACAGACCCATACTCTCCGCACCGATCTTTTCGGAAATATATGCGTTGAAACTGACCGATATAAATCTGAGAGTAATATTGACGCACGCGAGTCCCGCGGCATTCAAAAAGAACAATTTCCTGCGTTTCAAATGACAGCCCCGCTATTTTTGCAGTTCTGTCTATTATTATGAAACCGGAAAATAGATTATTAAGACTCCGGCGGAAGCAAAAGAAGTCTCAGGTCGTCAACGGTCTCAACAATGGCGTCGGCGCCTGCGAGTTGGAATTCCTCTCTGCTTCCGTAGCCGTATAGAACTCCTACCGACGCCATTGAGCACGCTTTAGCGCCGTCGACGTCGTAATGACGGTCTCCGATGAGGACGGACTGTTCCCTGTCCGGTTCGTTAAGTCTTTTGAAAACGCAGTTAAGAACGTCGGATTTTTTCTCCCGTGAGCCGTCGAGCGTCGCACCGACGAAAACGTCAAGGTACTGCAGAAGCGAAAAGCGTTCAAGGATCTTCTCTGCAAATTTCTCTGGTTTTGACGTCGCTACGCAAAGCACTTTCCCGGCATTTTTAAGGTCGGAAAGCAGCAAGTCGATACCCGGATAAATGGAGCATTCAAACTGACCTTTTTCCGCATAGTACTCACGGAAGATCCTGATCGCTTCTTTGGTCGTTTCGGGGTCAAGTCCGTAATTGTTCGGATATGACTGAGTCATCGGCGGACCTATGAAGCCGTCGAGAGTATCGCCTTCTCTGACAGGTATCCCGAGTTGACCGAGAGCGTATCTTACACCGTTTTTGATACCGGGACCGGTATCTATGATCGTCCCGTCAAAATCGAAAAATACGTACTTTTTATCTTTAAAATCCATCATTTACCGTCCCGTTTGTAAACTTGCGACTATTTTAACATATCACGGGTATAAAATCAACCAAAAATGAGGTTATTATATACGTATAGTTAAACATCTTTGTAATTGACACGGGTCAAAACGCTATGATAGAATATTTACGAAAGGGACGCCATCCCTTTATGAAAGGGGCAAAGAAAATGAAATTACCGCTCGCCCGTAAAATACTTGACTCACATATCGTTGACGGAATTCCCGAAACCGGCCGTGAGGTCGGTCTTCGGATAGATCAGACCCTCACGCAGGACGCGACCGGAACGATGGCCTATCTGGAATTTGAAGCAATGGGAATACCTCGCGTCAGGACTGAACGTTCCGTGGCGTATATCGACCATAATACCCTTCAATCCGGATTTGAAAACGCCGACGACCACCGGTTCATAGGGTCGTGCGCAAAAAAGCACGGTATATGGTTTTCAAGGCCCGGGAACGGGATATGCCATCAGGTCCACCTTGAAAGATTCGGAATTCCGGGTAAAACGCTTATCGGTTCAGACAGCCACACGCCTACGGCGGGCGGAATAGGAATGCTCGCGATCGGCGCAGGCGGCCTTGACGTCGCCGTAGCAATGGGCGGCGGAGCTTATTATATCACGTATCCCAAGATCGTCAACGTCAGACTGACGGGAAAACTCAACGACTGGGTCTCCGCAAAAGACGTTATTCTCGAAGTCTTACGGATCATGAGCGTCAAAGGCGGAGTCGGTAAGATCATCGAGTACTCCGGAGACGGAGTGGCAACGCTTTCAGTCCCCGAAAGAGCGACGATAACGAATATGGGAGCTGAACTCGGCGCGACCACGTCGATATTCCCTTCCGATGAAGTCACACGTGCATTTATGAAAGCCGAAGGACGTGAGGATGACTGGAAACCTCTCTTTGCAGACGAGGACGCTGAATACGGTTCAGTGATCACGATCGATCTGTCTGCCCTTGAGCCGATGGCTGCATGTCCTCACTCTCCCGATAACGTAAAGAAGATAAGCGAGATAGGAAATATCAAAATAGATCAGGTATGTATCGGATCGTGTACGAACAGTTCTCTCTTCGACATGATGAAGGTAGCCTATATTCTTAACGACAAAACGGTGCATCCGGGTGTTTCTCTCGCGATAGCGCCGGGTTCCAAACAGGTGCTTGCCATGATGTCGAAGCTCGGTCTGCTGACGTCAATGATCGAGAGCGGGGCCAGGATCCTCGAGAGCGCTTGCGGTCCCTGTATCGGAATGGGACAATCGCCTAACTCCGGAGGTATTTCTCTCAGAACGTTCAACCGAAATTTCGAAGGAAGAAGCGGCACCAAGGACGCGGGTATCTATCTCGTTTCTCCCGAAGTCGCTGCCGCGTCAGCCGTCAACGGATTTCTCACCGATCCGAGAGAACTCGGTAAGATGCCGGAATTCAGGATACCGGACGTATTTGACGTCAACGACAATATGATCGAGGAGCCCGCGGACGAGAAAGAGGCGGAAAGCGTCGCTGTACTGAAGGGACCTAACATAAAGGATTATCCGGAAACCGCCCCGGTTGCGGATAAGCTCGAACTTACCGTTTCTTTGAAAGTCGGAGACAATATCACCACCGACCACATCATGCCCGCGGGGGCAAAGATACTTCCCCTTCGCTCAAATATTCCCGCGATATCAAAACACTGTTTTGTCGCGTGCGACCCCGAATTTCCGGATAGAGCGGTTCGTGAGGCGCCAAGCATGATATTGGGGGGCGTCAATTACGGCCAGGGCTCGTCGCGTGAACACGCGGCGCTCGCTCCTTTGTATCTCGGCGTTAAAGCCGTTATAGCCAAATCGTTTGCGAGAATACACAGAGCTAACCTGATCAACGCCGGGATCCTTCCGCTCGAGCTAGAAAATGAAAACGAGTACGACCTTATCGCACAAGGCGATAAGATCTCGATAGAAGGGATATACTCTTCACTTATTTCCGGAGAATTCACCGTTGAGACCGAAAGCGGCAAGAAGATCGCCGCAAGATGTAACCTTTCGGAAAGAATGAGAGATATCCTTAAAGCGGGAGGCCTTCTCGCATACACAAAATCGCGTTTGGACTGAGGAGGGACAAGCCGTGAGTTTATCATCAAAAATCAAAATGACGACTCCGATCGTTGAAATGGACGGAGACGAGATGACCCGCGTCATCTGGAAATGGATCAAGGATATCCTGATCTGCCCTTACGTCGATCTTAAGACCGAATATTACGATCTGGGACTCAAAAACCGCGACGCAACGTCAGACAGGGTGACGGTCGAATCGGCTGAAGCGACAAAGAGACTTGGCGTCGCCGTAAAATGCGCTACGATCACGCCGAACGCAGCGAGAGTCGCGGAATACGGTCTTAAGGAAATGTGGAAATCTCCCAACGGCACGATCAGAGCAATTCTCGACGGAACCGTGTTCAGAACGCCGATCATAGTAAAAGGGATCGAGCCTTACGTCCCGACATGGAAGAAACCTATCACTATAGCACGTCACGCGTACGGTGATATTTATAAAAATACCGAAACCATGGTATCAAAAGGTTCCAAAGCAGAGCTCGTCGTCACGGATCCCGACGGAAAAGAAAAAAGACTTCTAATCCATGATTTCAAAGACTCCGACGGGATCGTTCAGGGTATACACAACGTCGACTCGTCTATCGCCTCTTTCGCACGCTCCTGTTTCAATTTTGCCCTTGAGAGAGGCGAAACGATCTGGTTCGCCGCCAAGGACACCATCTCGAAAACTTACGATCACAGATTCAAAGATATATTCGCCGAGATATTCGAGAACGAATACAAGAAGAGATTCGAGGATGCAGGTATCGAATACTTCTATACGCTGATCGATGACGCCGTTGCGCGAGTCATCAGATCCGAGGGCGGTTTTATCTGGGCATGCAAGAATTACGACGGCGACGTAATGTCCGATATGCTCGCCACGGCATACGGTTCGCTCGGACTTATGACTTCCGTGCTCGTTTCTCCCGACGGTGCATACGAATACGAAGCGGCTCACGGAACGGTCACGCGCCATTACTACAGTTATCTCGAAGGAAAGAAAGAATCGACGAATCCCATAGCGACGATCTTCGCCTGGACAGGCGCACTAAAAAAACGAGGAGAGATCGACGGAGATCACGAACTCGCTGAATTTGCCGAAGATCTTGAAAAAGCGTCCGTTCTTACTATGGAAGAGGGCGTTATGGACAAAAACCTTTCTCTTCTCTCAAAACTCGAAAACAAGAAGATAGTATACAGCGAAGAATTCCTTTACGAGATCAAAGAAAGACTTGACAGGATCAGGAGCTGAGAATCAAAGCGGGGACCGCGTTCGCGGTCCCCAATTTTTATCTTTTATCAATCGGTACGTACCCGCATCGCGGGAAAACTTCTTTATACGCGGGTCTGATGATCTTCCCGGCGCATATAAGCTCTTCGAGCCTGTGAGCGCTCCAGCCCGCGACCCTCGCAACGGCGAAGATCGGAGTGTACAATTCCGGCGGGAGATTTAGCATCTCATAAGCAAAACCGCTGTAAAAATCGACGTTCGCCGACACGCCCTTATAGATCTTACGCTGTTCGTTAATCACCTGAGGGGCTATACGTTCGACTTTGGTATAAAGAGAGTATTCTTCCGTCCTTCCCTTTTCCGCGGCGAGCTTTTCAACGATATTTTTCAATATTATCGCGCGGGGATCCGAAACCGAATATACCGCGTGACCCATACCGTAGATGAGACCGGACCCGTCGAACGCCTCTTTATTCAGGATCCTGCGAAGATAGGCCGCTATCTCATCCTCGTCTTCCCAGTCGCCGATCTTTCCTTTGATATCGTCAAACATACGGGTGACTTTGAGATTCGCTCCGCCGTGTTTAGGTCCTTTCAAAGAACCGAGCGCAGCAGCGATCGCAGAATAAGTATCCGTACCGGATGACGTCACAACACGCGTGGTAAAAGTAGAGTTGTTTCCTCCGCCGTGCTCGGCGTGAAGGATAAGCGCAATATCAAGAACAGCCGCTTCAAGGGGCGTAAACCCTCCGTCCGGCCTGAGCAGACGCAGGATATTCTCCGACGTGGAATACTCTCTGTCTGGGGAATGTATGTATAGACTTTCTCCGTGATGGTAGTAAGAAAACGCCTGATAACCGTAGACAGACAGAAGTGGAAAGACGGAAATAAGGAAAATGCACTGTCTTAAAACGTTAGTGAGATCCGGATTGTCAGCTTTATCGTCGTAAGAATAAAGTGTAAGAACGCTGCGGGAAAGCGCATTCATCATATCGCGGCTTGGCGCCTTCATTATGACGTCTCTTACGAATGAAGTGGGCAGCTGTCGGAAATCTGCAAGAAGATCCTTGAAATCCGACAGTTGTTTTTTATCCGGAAGGACGCCGAACAGCAAAAGGTAGACCGTTTCTTCAAAGCCGTGCCTGTTTTCAGCTAGGCACGCAGAGGTTACGTCCTCCACGTTTACTCCGCGATAGAACAGTTTTCCTTCGCATGGGACCGTTTCCCCGTTTACGGTTTTTCTTGCGCATACCTCCGATATCCCCGTCAATCCCGCAAGAACGCCCGTTCCGTCAAGATCCCGTAATCCTCTTTTAACGTTGAGTTCAACGTAAAGCGAGGGGTCGATCTGTGAATTCTTTGAAGTCAGTTCCGAAAGAGATCTGACTCTTTTATTCAACGCGTCGGTACCGGGATATCCGGTATTATCGTTCATCATATCGCACCTCCCGTTTTAGTATATTTTCTATTATTATACATTTTTTGTCGTAACAGGTCAAGTGATCCTTCTTTTTACATATGATTTCTCTTGATCTGTTAATTTTCAAAGAATAAATAAATTATCATTTTTACGAATAAGAAAACCGGACCGTCACATAAGACGGTCCGGCTTTTTCGTCCTCAGAGATCAATACTGCATATACCCGATAAACGACGCGTCGGTCAAATCTCTCGCAATATAATATCTCGGTATATTATAATTTGAGTATTCAGTCACACTGTAAGGAGACTTCGTCGTATAACAGAAACTGAAATACTCAGATGCGACGCGAATCACGTCGTCGTTATAAGACCCTGCGGGATATGCAAGAGCGCGAACCGGTCTTCCCGTCCAGCTTTCGATCTTTGAGATCGAGGTCGAGAATTCGGAACGCATAGTCGCTTCATCCTGATAAGACAGATCGACGTGATGCGCCGTATGACACTGGAATGAAACGAGGCCGCTGGACGCCATCTCTACGATCTGGTCTACGCTGAGGTAGCCGTCCGTTCCTACCATCTCTGAGATCAGAAACACGGTCGCTTTGGCTCCGTATTTTTTCAGTATCGGAAACATATTTGTGTAATTGTCGACGTATCCGTCGTCAAACGTAATGATGACTGTCGGTCTGTCGGCGGTCTGCCACTCGTCGGCAAACATGAATCCGTATCCGTTTTCCGTTAGATATCTCAATTGACTGTCAAAATCGGAAGGACGCACAAAAAGCGCTTCAAGACTGTTATAAGGCGTTTCCATGATGAGGTGGTACATCATAGCCTTGGGACGGTATTCGCCCGCAGAAACCGGAGGATCCGTTTCCTGTGACACAGTATCTGTTTCAACAGGCGGATCGGTTTCGGCGATGGAAGTATCCGTAGGAGGATCCGTTGAAGGCGCGGGGGCTGTTTCCGGATGAGTTTCAGTAAGCGGACTCGTGACGACCGGATCCGTTTCTGGATCATAAAGGGTGATCGTACCGTCGACGCCCGCGTCTCTGAAAGAACAGGATGACATAATAAAGATAAGAACCAGTAAAACGGGAATTACGTACTTTTTCATATTTTCTCCGTTAATCAAAAAAGTTTATTTGCGGAATCGAAGAGAGAACCTGACGAGTTGATCGCGTTTTCGCCTCCGATCACACATGTCGAGGACAGATCGTTTACTCTTTCAAAACAGCGCACTGACTCTTTGAACTCTGACTCGGTTATCGAAAGGATCGCTTCTCTTTCTCTTCTGATATCGGAAATATCCTTCCCGGACAGAAACATATTCATGGAACGGCAAGCTTTCTGATATACGGAAAGCGGCCTGTCGACCGATGAAAACGTACCGATGACGAGTTGCCAGAGCTTATCGTCGTCAAGAATGACCGCCCCGAATTTATCATTTAACGACCTGAAGACGTCAACGGTTCCGAGGAGTCCCGGATCCCTGTAAGAACACATGGAGATTTTCGCCGTCCCGGGGACGATGAAGCAGTATGCTCCGTAGGCGCCGCCTTTTACTCTTATCTCGGGATACAGGATCTCGTTCGAGACCGTTTTTGAAATAAGAGGAGTAATAAGACGAAACTTATCGTCCGTCAAACCGAGATCGGAACTTAAAGATACGTACTGGACGGGGGACGTGCATGAGAATGCCTCGTTACAAACTCCCCGGGCCTTCAGAGCGATACTCCGAACGTACGGGCTGCCTCTGTCGAGCTGTTCCGTAACGTTGTCGACAGCCCTTAAAACCGTTTCTTTCGATGAATTCGGCGCAGCAACGGATATTACGACTCTGTTTTTATCAAAAACGGTCTCGTACAGGCTCTTTAATTCTCGAATAATATTTTCAGCGCATTTATCGTATTCCGAATAAAGAGACGATTGAACGCGGAGCGAGCCTATCCCCTCCGTCATATCGTTGAAAACAGACGCAGGATCGAACGCTCCGAGCGATCTCATTGAAGCAAATTCCGAACCGTTGTATATTGCGTTGAAGGATTTTTCCGATACGGTCTCACCGAGGACTTCTTTGACTCTTTGGACGTTATCCAGACGGGTCCCGGTCAGGATCGTACGTACAAGATCGAACGCTGATCCCGTCTTATCTGCAAGCACGCGGACGGAAACCGTAAGATAAGACGTAAATACGTTCGGATCGTTGAATTTACGTAGCGGAGTCAGGTCGAAATCGATCCCTCCGGTCGAAGTTCTGATCTCGTCGATAAGGTCTCTTGTTTCGTAAGAGCCTGCAGAACAGTTTCCGAGGAGCTCGACGAGAAGGTCGAGGTACGGAAGTTTTTCCTCAGTTATATCGGAAACGTCGAACAGAAATCTGACGTAAACTATACCGTTGGTATCGATACCGTGCGAGATGATCCTGACGCCGTTCCGAATCGACTCGACGTTCGACACGGGGAGCGGTTCAACAGGAATGCTCCCTCTCGGAAGGACGGGAATACATTTTCTCTCTTCTTCTGTTTCGGGGGCTTCCTGATATTCACGAAGACCTTTGAAGTCTTTTTCGATCTTTTTATACTCCTCTTTGGTGAGTGTCCCTTTATAAACGCTGAGTTTATCAGAGAGCGCATCTTCTTCTTCTGACGCGAGTCCGCGTTCGGGTATTAGCGTCAGAACGACGGAGTGAGAGGGAGAGATAAGGAGATCGAGTAAACCCTCAAAATATCCGTCGTTGACCCTTTCTTTCAGTTTTCCGAGAATACTGAGGATCTTAACGTATTTGAACGGGTCTTTATCGCCGTAGATCCAACCTTTCAGCATCAAGGTGAAAAGATGAAGTCCTTTGGGATATGAACCGTAATCGCTTTCTCTGAAGATGAATTCGGTACGTTCAAGAATGGCGGAAAGAGTCTTTTTGTTTATGCCTTCTTTTCTCAAGCGTACGAGAGTATCGTTTATTATTCTCAAAAAGTCGTCTTTTCTGCTGCTTTCGGTATTCTTCGCAACGATAGCAAATACAGGTTCTCCGATATAATCAAGGTACCCGCCGAAGATATCCTGACCGATCCCGGCATCGGATAAAGCTCTCTTTATATACGACTCGGGATCGTTGACGAGAATATCGCCCAGAACGTTCCATGCAACGCTCCCGATTTCGTCGAATACGGAACCTACGCGGAACGCTGCGGCAAGATAACTCTTGTTTTGAACGTCTTCGTCTTTCCCGACGGGATACTTAACCGTGACGTGCTTCGGGTTATCCCGGCCGAATTCTTTCTGCGGCGGAATCCCCGGAATTGAGGCGACAGCATCATATTCGGAAAGATATTCACTGTCGAGGTATTCAAGTCTTTCTTCAGCGTCGACGTTTCCGTAGATCATTATGAAACTGTTCGACGGATGATAGTACTTTCTGTGGAAATCAAGATATTCTTCATATGAGAGCTCGGGGATCTCATGCGGATCTCCGCCGGACGAGAAACCGTAAGCGTTGTCGGGAAAAAGTGCGGTGAACATCTCGTCAAACACGTTTGAATCAGGAGAAGAGGACTTCCCTTTCATTTCGCTGTAAACGACTCCGTTTATCGAAAGATCTCCGTCCTGATCCGTTTCGTAATGCCATCCCTCCTGCATAAATATCTCGCGTTTATTATACAGGTTAGGATGAAATACGGCGTCAAGATAAACGTCCATTAGATTTTTGAAATCAACGTCGTTACAGGACGATACGGGATACATCGTTTTATCGGGATACGTCATTGCGTTCAAAAAAGTATTGAGAGAGCCTTTGACAAGCTGCATAAACGGTTCTCTCGCGGGATATTTACGCGAACCCTGAAGGACCGTATGTTCGATTATATGTGGGGTCCCTTTACTGTTCTCGGGGGGAGTGAAAAAAGTGATGCAGAACAGTTTATTAGTGTCATCGTTCGGAAATACGGCGACGTGAGCTCCGCTTTTTTTGTGACGAAGAATATAACCGGAAGATGCGACGTCGTCAATAAATTCGGATTTAAGGACCTCATACTGTTCGGGTACCCTGAAAGTTTTTTTGTTTTCCATAGTTATTCCTTCCGGAAATTAAGTTGAAATGAAAGAGCGCAGAAATCCTCGGCTGAAAGGCGCTCTCCTCTGACGTCGGCGCTTTTTCCGATCCTGAGGAGAGATGACGCTACGGTTTCTTTCGGATACAGTCCGGACAGTGCGTTCGTAAGCGTTTTCCTGCGCTGCGCAAAAGCCGCCTCTATGATAATTGAAGTGTCTTCGAAGAATTGTCGGCATTCGGGATCGTCAGCAGGAGCATCTGGAAATACCTCTCTGATCCCGCCGTGCGGAATGATACTGATCACAGTCGAAGTGACTTTCGGCGGAGGATAGAACGATCCCGGCGAGACGTCAAAGTTTTTAACGACGTCTGCACGCAGAGAAACGGATGCGGTGATCGAACCGTATTCAGCCGTTCCGGGTCGAGCGGTAAGACGGTCTGCGACTTCTGACTGGATCATTACGGTGAGGGATGAAAAAGGACATTTACCTGCCGGATCGAAAGACTCGAGCAGTTTCATGATAACCGGAGTTGTAATGTAATACGGGAGATTGGCGCAAACGGAAACGGAACCGCCCGAAGCCAGGATATCGCTGAAATGATCGTCCAGAACAGCCTGAAAGTCGGTCTTCAACACGTCCCCTTCAATGAGTACCACGTTTTCATATTCAGAGAAAGTCTTTCTGAAAAGGCCGGCGAGTCCGGCGTCTATCTCCACTGCGACGACGCGGTCAAAAACCACCGCAAGTTCGGCGGTCAGAGCGCCGATACCGGGCCCGATCTCGATAACTCCGATCGGCGCTTTATCCGATATTGCGCGGCGCGCAAGTTCAGCTGACCGTTCGGCGATCATTTCCGGGATGCGCGGATTGATAAGAAAATTCTGGCCGAGGGATTTTCTCGGCGACAATCCGTTTGCGGAGAGCATTTCCCTGATACGGGATAATGAACACAGATCCATCGTTTACTCCAACAGCAAAGCAATACCGTCGGGAAGACGGTATTGCTTGATATAATCAAAACTCAAAACGGTCGGCGAAATACGATCCGAGGTCAGATATGGGGATCCTGACCTGCTCCATCGAATCTCTTTCTCTGACGGTAACGCAGTTGTCGGCAGGTTTTTCATCGTCGCCGACAGTATCAAAGTCTACTGTCACGCAGTAAGGAGTTCCTATCTCGTCCTGACGGCGGTAACGTTTGCCGATCGAGCCGGTATCGTCGTAGTCGCACATAAAGCGCTTTGAAAGCGAGTCGCGGATCTCCATCGCCTTATCACCGAGCTTCTTGGAAAGCGGAAGGACGGCGATCTTTATAGGAGCCATTGCGGGATTCAGATGAAGGACGACGCGCACGTCGTTCTTCTCGGCGTCCAGGACTTCCTCGTCGTACGCCTCACAGAGGAGCGCGAGAACGGTCCGGTCGAGCCCGTAGGTCGATTCGATGATATAGGGCACGAACGTTTCGTTCGTGAACGGATCGGTGTATTTCAACTGCTGACCGCTGTACTCCTCATGACGGGAAAGGTCAAAGTCTGTGCGGTTGTGCGTTCCGTTGATCTCGCCCCATCCGAACGGGAAAAGAAATTCGATATCGCACGCCGCTTTGGCGTAGTGCGCGAGTTTCTCATGGTCGTGGAACCTGAGATGATCGCACGGAAGACCGAGATCCTCAAAGAACCGTTTACCGTATTCCTTGAAATAATCGTAAAGTTCACCGTCCTGTCCGGGCTGGCAGAAGGTCTGGAACTCCATCTGTTCAAATTCTATAGTGCGGAACGTGAAGTTGCCGGGAGTTATCTCGTTTCGGAAAGCCTTACCTATCTGGCCGATCGAAAAAGGCAGTTTGGCGCGCATACTGCGCTGCACGTTTCCGTAGTTGACGTATTCACCCTGCGCATTCTCAGGGCGGAGATAGATGACGTTCTTCGCATCCGTGGTCACTCCTCGGAACGTCTGGAACATCAGATTGAACTCCCTGATATCGGTAAAGTTGTGCTTTCCGCAGTGAGGACACGGGATCGAATGAGCCTTGATATAGTCGAACATTTCTTCCTTGGTCATACCGTCCGCATGAGCTTCGGGGTCGAAATCGTCGATTAGATTGTCTGCGCGGAAGCGCATTTTGCACTCCTTGCAGTCAAGAAGCGGATCGGAGAAGCTGGCGACGTGACCGCTTGCTTCCCAAACGCGAGGATTCATAAGAATATCCGCGTCGACTTCGAAGGAATTGTGGCGTTCCTGAATAAAACGTTTGCGCCAAGCGTCCTTGACGTTATTCTTGAGGCGCGCACCCAAAGGACCGTAGTCCCAGGTGTTGGCAAGACCGCCGTAGATCTCGCTTCCGGCGAAAATGAATCCTCTGTTCTTGCACAGAGAGACGATCTTGTCCATTGATTTTGACGTGTTGTCCATTTTATCTCCGTTCTCCGCCTGTCGGCGGTTGTGAATTCTTATCTGTATTTGATAAAGTCCTCTACCGCGGTCCTCAGAGTCGGAACGTAATACCCGATCTGAGCGTCGTGTGTGGATACGTAGTTCCCGGGATATATGACCGAACTGACGCTGAAACGTTTCAGCGCGCCGATCATCCCGAAAACGTTTACGACATCGTCCGCGGTAAAATCAGTGGCAAGCGCGGGTTTTTCGTCGAGAGGAGAGTCGGACGCGTATGCAACGGAGCCAGTAAGCGTCGAGATAGCGAACTTCATGCCGGATTCCGACATATCGGCGAATTTTCTGAGATAAAACTCAACCGCAGGAAGAACGTATCCGCCTTTAAGCTCTATATCCTCAAGACAGCACTCCTTCAAGTTTGCCGTGACTGTGAGAGTCTCGCGGTCAAGTTCGTGCGTCCCTGCGAAAAGCGCTCTGGCGATCTCGGGAGCTGGAACGAGTTCTTTTACGTAGTCCGTGGGTTCGGTTTCTTCTTCAACGTCGTCGGGATTGACGGGATCCGGATCGAAAGCAGCTTTTTTCTCCTCTGCGGTGAAGTTATACGATGTCATATAATAGTCGCCGTATGAGAAGATATCGCTGCCGAGATCAAAATAATACCTGCCGAGCGTATCAACGACCTCGCTCATTCTGTAAACGTCCAGAACGAAATGATAATCGGGTGAAATACCGGTGAGGGCTTTGACGTGTTCCTTGAGGACGTTTATTCCGTAGTTTCCGTAAAGATTTCCGAGTGACATTGCGCCAGAACGCGTATATACTCTCGTCTCTGGCGAGATATAGCAAAGAAGATACTCTTTTTGTTCTTTATCCGCTTTAACGAGAACAATGGCGGTAGCATGAACGTGGCGCGATTTTTTGAGAAGAATGCCGAGTTCATCACGATCGGAGCCGATGGAATACTCCATATTCTGAGCTTCCCAGTCGGTCGGTATGTAATCGGAATATTTGACGGGATCGAAATCGGTCAGGACGATTAGAAACGAAAACGACTCGCCATCCGGTTCGTTCTCTCCCGAGCCCGTAGAATTCGGGTCGGAAGGATCCGATCCGTTCGGGTTTTGCTCCTGAGAAGTGCCGTCCGAGTCGATCAGCCCCTGCACAACGCCGGAAACGAACACAGTAGTAAAATAACCTATAACTCCGAACAAAAGGACGGAGATCAAAAAGGTAATGAGAAAGTTTCTGAATGAAGCCATTTTCTCCTCCTTTCGTATCAACCTGAAGTTTTACGCTCTCGTCTGATCTTCGCTTCCGCCTCGGAAAACGTACAGCCGCAGAAATCCTGACGGTAAAGACCGTATTCCCGGGACAGTTCGACGGAGCGTTTGTATCCGTCCTTCTTCTTGAAATCGGAAGGAAGATATCTGACGCCCAGTTTTTCTCCTATATGCGAACCGATTTCATAAAGGACCTCGGCGTTTTTATACGGACTTAACGACAGAGTGGTGCAATAATAATCGAATCCGCCTTCGGCGGCGGCGCGTGCGGTCGCTTCAAGTCTGAGCGAGTAACAGCGAAAGCATCTTTCACCGCCCTCCGGAATATCTTCAAGGCCTGAAACGGCGGACAGATACTCCTCTGGATCCCACGGCGGACATATAACGGCGATCTTTCCTCCAAACCGTTCGTCAACAAATCTTATAAGCTCGGAATACCGTTTAAGAAACTCTTCTTCCGGGGAGATATTCGGATTGAAAAAGAAAAGGGTGAGATCGAAATACGGATCGAGATACTCCGTAACGTATGAAGAACAAGGCGCGCAGCACGAGTGAAGAAGAAGCCTCGGGCGGACGCCTTCATCTGAAAGCGCAGCGAAAACAGCCTCACACTTTCCGGACAGATCGATGCTCATACTTTAATTACGCCTTCTGAATTTTTAATCTTAAAAACTTACAACAAAATATTATATCAAATAATAAATAAAAAATCAAGGGAGCCGCCGATGATTACGGCGGTCCCCCGATTCAAACGGTCATTTACAGACAGATAAGAAATTATTCGCCGATAAGAGCAAGTACTTCCTCTTTGGGAACGGCGCCTACGGACTTTCCGGTAACTTCACCGTTTTCTACGACCAAGAGCGTCGGAATGGACATGATACCGTATTTCATAGCGATCTCGGGTTCATCGTCGACGTTCACTTTACAAACCTTTACGGAGTCAGTTTCATCGGCGACTTCGTCCACAACGGGACTCATCATTCTGCAGGGTCCGCACCACGCTGCCCAGAAATCGATCAGGACTTTTTTTTCGCTCCTGATCACTTCTTCTTCAAAATTCGATGAAGTCAAAGTTATTACGCTCATTTTTTAACTCTCCTTTTCAATTTCCTTTTATGCGATCTACCCGGAAGACACCGGATCACGCTCGGTTTCAGTTTCGGTCCTCCATCTCAAAACGAACGATCTTTTGAGACCCGCGCCGGTCACCTCAAAATCGGCCCTGTTTTCAGCAGACGACGGTCCGAACTCAATTTGAAAGCCGTCAATATCGAGCAGACGGCCGTTCTTCGGCACACCGTTGACCGACAGATCGTCAAGCGTTTTAAAGACAACGCTCAATCCTGCCGCGGCGCTTTCGCCGAGCGGAAGCTCAACGGTATCCGAAAACAGAGTCAACGCACCGTTCTCGTATAAAAGAGATACGTTTGAAAGGTCGTCAGGCTCGGTTACGTCCGCACGGTAAACGCCGCCGGTTTTTTCGATCTGAAGTACGATATCAGGCGATTCAGACCGTACGTCGGACCTGATCTCAACCGAAAGCCCTCTCTCGAGATCGGGGAAAAAAGTCTCTTTCCCTTCGCATGATACGAGAAGCGAGAAAACGGAAACGATAATTAACGGTAAAACGATCTTCTTCATAATAACCTCCGCAGTTTCCTGGTGATTATATGAAGATATAACGTAACGTATTACTTTTTTCATCCCTCTGAAAGCTTGGATCTCAGATACTGACCAGTATAGGACTTTTCACATTCCGCGACTTTCTCCGGGGTCCCGCAAACGACGACGTCGCCACCGAAATCGCCCCCCTCCGGACCGAGATCGATAATATAGTCGGCGGTTTTGATCATATCCAGATTATGCTCGATAACGATAACGGAATTGCCTGCGTTGACCAGACGGTCGAGGATCTTTATCAGTTTTTCGACGTCGGCAGAATGCAGACCCGTCGTCGGTTCGTCGAGTATATAGACGGTCTTTCCCGTCGATCTCTTGGACAGTTCGGTCGAAAGCTTTACTCTCTGAGCCTCGCCGCCGGAAAGAGTCGTCGAGGACTGACCGATCTTGATATATCCGAGGCCGACGTCGCACATTAGATTCAGCCTGTTCGCGAGTTTGGGGACCTCGCTGAAGAATGAAGCGCCCTCCTCGCAGGTCATATCAAGTACGTCCGCGATGTTTTTACCCTTGTATTTGACCTCAAGAGTGTCTTTATTATAACGCTTTCCCTTACAGACGTCGCACGTGACGTATACGTCGGGAAGGAAATGCATCTCGATCTTTTTTACTCCGTCTCCCTCGCAAGCCTCGCATCTTCCTCCGCGGACGTTGAACGAGAACCGTCCGCTTTTGTACCCCCTGATCTTTGCGCCTGGAGTTTTGGCGAAGAGATCCCTGATATCCCCGAAAAGGCCGGTATAGGTCGCGGGGTTCGATCTCGGAGTTCTGCCTATGGGGCTCTGGTCGATGCTGATCACTTTATCAAGATTCTCTACGCCGTCGATCCGGTCGTGTTTGCCGGGATAAGTTATCGCACGGTTGAGTTTTGACGCAAGGGACTGATAAAGGATCGAGTTTATCAGGGAAGATTTTCCCGAACCCGAAACACCGGTCACACAGACGAATTCGCCGAGAGGGATCTTTACCGTGATATTCTTCAGATTGTTTTCCCTTGCGCCGACTATAGTAATGAACGATCCGTTTCCCCTGCGTCTTTCCGCGGGGACGGAGATCGAGCGTCTGCCTGAAAGGAAATCACCGGTAACGGACCCTTTGCAGGCAGCAACTTCTGCGGGCGTTCCGGAAATAACGACCTCCCCTCCGTGTATCCCAGCTCCGGGGCCGATGTCAACGATATGATCCGCCGATTTCATCATTTCCTCGTCGTGTTCGACGACTATTACGCTGTTTCCTATATCGCGGAGTTTTTTCAAAGTGTCGATGAGTTTTCCGTTGTCGCGCTGGTGAAGACCGATCGAAGGTTCGTCGAGGATATAGAGAACTCCGGCAAGAGAGGAACCTATCTGCGTAGCCAGACGGATACGCTGCGCTTCGCCTCCTGATAACGTGGACGCTCTTCGGTCAAGCGTAAGATAATCAAGTCCGACGCTCGAAAGAAAACCGAGACGGCTTTTGATCTCTTTAACGATCTCGCGCGCGATCTGATACTCCATATCGGTAAACTTGAGATTCTCAGTAAAATCGAGAGCGTCGGAAACGGACAGTCTGCAGAAATCTGCGATATTCAGTCCGCCTACGGTAACTGCAAGAACGTCCGGGGACAAACGTTTCCCGTGACACGCAGTACATTCGGTATCGATCATGAACTGGTCGTAATAATCCGCACCGTAAGCACCGGGTTCGGCGCGATGCTCGATTATCTTTATGACCCCCTCGAAGGACGTTATCTGTCTGGTGGCTCTTTCACCGAAATATCTGACCACGTCGAACGGTTCGTCGGTACCGTATAAAAGCGCGTCGAGCGCCATCTTCGGAAATTTCTCCAGAGGCATATCAAGTGAGGCGCCGTATCTTTCGACGACTGATTTGATAAGAGGGCCGTTCCAGGAGTCTTCGGTCAGGGATTTAAAGCCGTTTACGGCGATACCGCCTTCCTTGAGAGACAGCGATTTATCGGGAATGATCTTTTCTGCGCTGACAGATCTGAAAACGCCCAGACCAGCGCATACTTTACATGCGCCGAAGGGATTATTGAACGAGAACATTCTCGGTTCGAGTTTTCCGAAACTCACTCCGTGTTCTTCGCACGCGAAGTTTGTCGAGAAATCAAGCCTGACGGGGGCAGCGCCGTCGCGCGGAACTGTCTCGCAGGCGACGACGCCTTCCGATTCTTTCAGAGCGAGTTCGACCGAATCGGTCACTCTCCCTCTGAGATCGTCTTTCATCACGAGACGGTCGACGATGAGCTCCACCGTATGCTTTACGTTTTTATCGAGTTCGGGGGTGTCGTCGAGATCGTAAGTTACTCCGTCGACGCGTACTCTGACGAACCCGTTCTTCTTTGCGTCGGAAAAGATCTTATCGTGTCTTCCCTTTTTCCCCCGTACGACCGGTGAAAGGATGATAAAGCGTTCACCGACAGGGATCTCCATGATCTTATCTATGATCTGATCGGATGATATCTGCCGGATCTCTTTTCCGCATACCGGACAGTGCGGGATACCGAGACGCGCGTAAAGAAGTCTAAGATAATCGTATATCTCAGTCACCGTACCGACGGTGGAACGGGGGTTTTTCGAGGTGGTCTTCTGATCAATGGAAATAGCCGGAGACAACCCTTCTATCGAGTCGACGTCGGGTTTGTCCAGCTGACCGAGGAACATTCTGGCATACGAAGAAAGACTCTCGACAAATCTTCTGTGGCCCTCGGCGTAAAGAGTATCGAAAGCCAGAGAAGACTTTCCGCATCCCGAAAGTCCCGTAAATACGACGAGTTTGTCCCGGGGGATAGAAAGATTTATATTTTTGAGATTGTTGACGCGAGCGCCGGTAACGGTTATGAATTCAGGCATTCTCCGTATTCGTCCTTTCTCAGGATTGAGGTTTTATCCTTTCGGAAAGCCTCTTTTCAAGTTCGTCGGCTCTGAGTTTGTCGGCGATATATGCTTTTCTCAAAAGCTCGGCAGGTATCATAGGGTCGAATTTATTGAAAGCCGGAGCTTCGTTCGGTGAAACGAGAGACTCCAGGTCGATACCCTGTGATGAGAGTTCGGAAAGCTTGTCAAGAAGTTCGTCTCCCGTTCCGTTTTTGAGTTTGAATGAAATGTAGTAACATCCGTTGAACTGGATGCCCGTAACTCCGAATTCTCCGGAATTACACGCAAGAAAACGTCTTGCGGTCCTGAATGATCTCGTACCGAGCCACGGGAACCAGACCCAGGTCGAGCCGCCGGTCCTCACGACGTCGTGATCGGTGATCCCGGTAGTACGCGCAACGGCTCTTGCAGCACGAAGACGCGAGAGCGCTCCTTCTTTAAGATACGGGTACTCGGTATCTTCAACGAGGACCCTTTTCATTCTCTCGATGATCCTCGTGTTAATCTCCCCGTAATCTCCAGGCCATTCTATCTGCATTTTTCCCTCGACGGGTTTGACGTAGATCAACCTTTTTTTAGCGTCGGCCTCTTCGACCTCCCATACTCTGCCGGCAAGTGCAAAACGGTCTCCGGGAGGCGGGGCAGTCGAAATCGTACCGATCTCATCAGAACCGCATCTGACTGTGAAATCGTCGGAATCCTTGAAAACGGCAAAAAACTTGTATGAGTTGACGATCTTCTCTCCGCGAAGTCCGATGATCAACTCGCCGTCATCCGTGAGTTCTAGATAGTCGTCGTTGATCATCGAAACAAGAAGAGTTTTGTAGTCCTCGGGATCAACGGCCGAGAAAGGAGGAAGCGCAAGAACGCGGCCTCCGAGATCGTGCGGAGTCATCCCCCCGCGCGAAGCAAGCGTCGACATTGTTTGGTGAAACAGAAGACTGAACGGAAGCGTTACGGTGAAAGGAGGCTCGATAAAGCGCTCTTCAACGTAAAGCTGCACGACTGCGATCGCACGAAGGAGTTCCCAAGGGATCAGTTCCGGAAGAGGGGCGTTGGGAAGAGGCGTTTCCTCTCTGAAAACCATCATCATTTCGGGTGGATCGCCGCGTCTTCCCGATCTTCCGAGTCGCTGAAGAAATGAAGAAACGGAATTCGGACCGCCGATCTGAATTATTCGTTCGAGCCTTCCTATATCGATGCCGAGTTCCATCGTCGTCGTGGCGCAGGTGACGGTGGGCCTTTCGCTTTCTTTCATCTTCATTTCGGCGTCTTCTCTTATCGCCGCGGAAAGATTCCCGTGATGAATAAGAAATATATCCTCGTCTCCGCGATAACGGGCGATCTGTCTCAGCGTCGCGGTTACGTATTCCGTCTCTTCTCTGGAATTCGAGAAGACGAGGGACTTTTTTCCCTGAACGCAATCGTACACGTATTCGAATCCCTTGTCAAGAGAATAAACGTCTGTGCTGCATGCCGTTTCGGACAGACGGACGTCGTCAACGGAAGAATCTCCGGTAGTTACTGCGACCACAGCCTCTTTTGAATCTGAAGTATCGTCAGAATTGATGAAGAAATGCTCCATTCCGAGACGCCAGACAAGTGCTTTTCCCGGCGGAGGGGGTGCGACGGTGGCCCTCCCGGAACCGCTGCCCAACCATTTAGCTGCGGCAGACAGATCTCCTACCGTTGCCGAAAGTCCTATCCTCCGCGGATCGTTTCCGGTCTTTTCCGTCAGGCGCGAAAGTTGACAAATGACCTGATTACCCCTGTCGGTCCCGGTCATTGTATGGATCTCGTCAATAACGACGTAGCGGAGATCGCCGAACAGTTTTCCGAAATCTCCGGAACGTCTGATCAGCATTGATTCAAGCGATTCAGGGGTGATCTGCAGAATACCGCGAGGATCTTTGACCGCATTCGCTTTATGTGATGCGGCAACGTCTCCGTGCCAATGGTACACGGGGATGTCCGCTTCTTCGGTAAGTTCGGTAATTCTTTCAAACTGATCATTAATAAGTGATTTGAGCGGCGCGATATAGAGTACTCCGAAACCTTCGATCATATCCCTGTCTCTGTATAGTTCCGATAATATCGGAAAAAACGCCGCTTCCGTCTTTCCAGACGCAGTGGATGAAGTCAGCAGCAGATTATCTTCCGTTTCAAGGATTACGCGCGCTGCCGCGACCTGCATCTCGTGAAGAGAAAACCATCCCTTACGGTATATAAAATCTTTTATGAACGGAGAAAAAGAATCAAACGCGGAAAATTCGTTTTCCACTTCATACCTCCCGATCAAAACTCTATATCGTCCAGAGTGACCGTTCTTCTTTCTTCCTGTCGGGGCGTCTTTGCTTCAGACGGAACGTTGTTTGAAATGATCTCACCGGCTTTTTTTGTGGGATCTGCGCGGATAACGTCGAGAAGCGCGATATAATCTCTGATCACCTCGCGGGGAGTTATCATTTCTGAAGCGCCCGCGCGCGAAGTCATAAGCGACAGGAACTCTTTTTTTTCTTCGTCGGATACGGAAGGTTCCGTCCCGTAATAGACTCCGTAAAGCGAAGTCAGACGCATTATGAGGGCAAGAAGTTCTGAATCGCTGAGCCTTCTCAAACGGATTATAGGCCCCGTTGAAATGCCTGATCCGTCCGGTATGAAACGCGAGTCCGCAAGCCTGCTTCTGAGAGCTTCGTAGCTGAACAGACCTCTTCGTTCGTCCTCAAGGAATTTCGGAGTTCCTCCGAAAACGATCATGAGCCCTTCGGCTTTTCCCTGCATCGTATCGTTGAACATCGAAAGGATCTTTTCGTAATTGGATTCACGAGATATCCTGTTTGAGATCTTATACAGATTGACGCCTTCGTCGATAAACACGCACAAACCGCTGTAGCCGATCTTTCTGACAAGCGATGCAAGGAGTTTCAGATGGTCGTACCAGTTCAGATCGTCGATGACCGACAGCGATCTGATCCCTGTTGCCTCACGCGCTTCGGTTTTGGTATTGAATTCGCCTCTGAGCCATTTCAGGCACGAGGACATCAGAGCGTCGTCTCCCCTGCCCCATGCGCGGCAGTATTCGCTCACGACGACGGCAAAATCGAATCCTCCTACGGCTCCTTCGAATGATCTCGACTCGGAAACGATCCTGTCCGACACAAGATCGGAAAAACGCGGATCTTCCGGAGAAATCCCCGAAGAGGTAAGGGACGCGGATATCTGAGCGTACCACTTGCCGATAATTACGGGGATCGCCCCTCCGTCCGGCGCGGCTTTGCAGGAGAGGTTTTTCACCAGTTCCCTGTACGTAGCGAGACCGGCGCCGCCAGAGCCGGATAGACGTCTTTCCGGGGTCAGGTCGCAATCGGCTGTTACGAATCCCTTGTCGATAGCATAACCGCGGGCAAGCTGGATAAGAAAACTCTTGCCTGATCCGTATCTTCCTATGATAAAGCGTGTAACGCCCTCGCCGTCCGCTACACGGTCAAGATCGTCTGTCAGGGACATGATCTCTCGGTTGCGTCCTATCGCAATATACGGAGCTCCCACGCGAGGTACGACGCCTGCGCTCAGTGAAGAAAAGAGAGTTCCGAGTATCCTTCTCGGTATCTTATCCTGCCGCATCAGGGTCTTTCCTCCTTTCGATCAATTCTCTGAGTTCGTCTGTATAGTCCTCTACGAGTACGTATTTTCCGCCACGGTTTTCAAGAACGATATCGCCGATCTCTTCGGAGTACGATTCGTTGATATCCGACGCAGCGCTGTCCGGAAACAACCCCGACCCGCGGCAAAGATCCTCGAAGGAAGAGCCGGGATCATCGATCAGCTCCAACAATAATTCATCGTAGACCGTTCCTCCTGATTCATTTGGTGAAAACGAGGAAACGGCTGAATCGTTCACGGCGTCTTCTTCAAATTCGGGAATATAAGACAGCGCACCTTCGGGTTCTTCCTCGTAAGCCTCGTCTATCGATTCTCCGACAAGCCTTTCCGTACTGTCCCAGGACGAGTTTTCAAGGTCGATCGCTCCTTCGATCGAGAGTGCGCCTTCGGGAGCGTCGTAAAGAGCAAGATAAGCCTCTTCAGCCGGACGGGAACAGGAGCCGCTATCGATCAGATCTCTGATCTCGGGCGGGATATCCGCAGTAAGACGGGAACGTATCCCGGCATTCTTCCTGACGGTGTTTTCACAATATCTCAGGATCTCGGTGAGCTGTCTTCTGACATCCTGAGATCTGAAAGGAGAGCGAACGGTTATCGCGAGTCTCTTTTTTACGCTGTAAGAACAGAGTGAACCGCTGTATGCGTCACGCCTGATCACCGACTCGGTCTTCAGGTCGGGCGAGAACAAACCGGTTTGACGAGAGAACATTTTTTCGACGGTTTCGGTAAATATCAGTTTTAATGAAACCAAAAGAGACGGATCGTCGGTCAGATATCTGCTCTTCTCCGGAGAATAATCTGAACATGAGGCGATCAGGCACTCAGAAAAGGCCGAAAGATCGTCACCTGAGTTCCTGAGCGCCGCCTCAAGATAAAATTCTTTCAACGACGAACGGGAAGCAACGTGCGAAAGAAACGACGAAGCGGATACGGGAAGATCTACCGAATGGATAAGGCAGTAATCGGCGGCCCATTCGGATAAATATTTATCAAGAACGGGATATACGGTCCTGTATGCGGACCACGTGCCGCAAAGAACAGAAATATCGGTTTTATTATCCGAACAATCACCGAGATTTATCAGTTCGTAAATAAAAAGCAAAATGTAAGAAAGATCGGCGATCGGATAACGGCAGGCGCGTATCTCATCCCTGAGATGAAGATAAAAAGCAAACTGAGGGGGCTTCATCTGCGAATATTGAGGGACGTATGAGAAGAAAGGAACGTGAGGACAGGGCGAGCCTTTCACGTCTTTATATCTTTCGGCGTCGGCTCTGAACTTTTCGTAAAAACCGAGATCTCCGCCCCAATCGTACACCGAAACGGATTCGATGAACTTTCCTCCGATACTTCTTTCCTCTATCAATTTTCCGTCGGATTTAACGGAAAACCTCTTTTTTCGGGTGAAATCTGCCCCTTTACGGGAATAAGATTGGGTATGAAAGTCAACGGGTCGTGAGACGGGTTCGGGAATGAATCTTACAGTTTCCGAACCGCCAGTCGAAGCCTCCCCGACGCTGATCTCAACGGTGTCAACGTCAGGAGCGGACGGTTTGACGTAGTTCTTTTCACGTTTGGCGTAAGCCGGAACGTCGGATAATATGGAGAGGTCTTCCCTCTTATAATCCTGCAAACCGATCCCCCCTATCCAAAAAACAAACATTCGTTCGTATCAGTTAATTATATCATAGTTTAAAAAGCAATGTCAATATAAATGCGTTTTTTTGCACGGACAAAATAAAAAGGCCGGGTGAAAACCCGGCCCGTGCCGACGATATTCGATCAAATCGTTTTAATGAAAACAAACGGATAGTGATCCTCGGAATATAACTCGATGACCCTTGCGGCTTTTTCAAGTCCCGCAGCGTCCTGCTCCGAAAACCTGGCCGGTGTCGTGCTGTCTACGTCGAGAAGAGCGGCAACCGCTCCACGTATCTTTATCGGAACAACGATCTCAGAACGGGAATCGGCGTCGCAAGCTATATGGCCGGGAAATTCGTGAACGTCGGGAACGACGACGGTGGTTCCCGTCTCGTATGCATGACCGCAAACACCTTTTCCGCGGCCTATCTCTACGCATGCCGGTTTACCCTGAAAAGGGCCGAGGACGAGTTTATCAACGTCAGGGTCAAAAAAGTAAAAACCCACCCAGCTGACGTCTTTCAATTCGTGAAACAGAAACGAAGACGCGTTAGAAAAAGCGGTAACAGGCCCGGTAGAAGCGATCAGCGACCTTAGCCGAGAACAAACGGAATCGTAATCTATCCGGTACGTCACGGCGCTTTGGTAATACCGACAACGGTGAACTTGAACACCAGAATATCGGATCGAACGGTGTATTCCTTGTTGAGACTGATGATATTCGTAGAACCGTCAACCTGAAGTACTCCGTCCGCGTTCATTTTTCCTTTCACTTTGAACATACCGAAGACGTCGTTGCGGTCGGTCCGGTCGTCGTTGGGAAGATTGGGGACTTTGTACTGCGTGCCGTCGGAACCGACGTACCTTTTTTCAGCCGGCTGGACGGTAGGCGTACGGAAGGGATATCCGAACACCTCGTTAGAAGCTGCAAATCTGAATTCCGTATCCTCGGTAAGATATTCCGGAACGGAATTCCTGACGTTTCGGGAAATATAACTGACGTAGTATTCCTCGGTATTGACAGCGACGAACGACTCGTCCTGAGGGTGATTGAGTTTGAAGATGAATCTCATTGCGATACCTGCAACGCACAGGATAAGGACGAGAATAATAAAGAAGTCGAGTACTCCGAATCTCTTCTTTGTTTCGGTATTCTTATTTTCCATCTTCTTCGCTCCTTTCTTCCTTTTCAACTGATCCTTCTTCCCCGTTATTGTCCTCGTTAAGGATCTTTGATTTTTCTACGGGATCGTTCTCCACGTCCTCGTCGAAGAGTCCGGTATGTATCCTTGTTTTTGGATTCTTCATGATAAGGAATGTTACAATGAATATCGCTAAGGCGATCACTACGACCGCGATAGACTTGACCAGTTTATATTTCGGGAACAGATTGTCGCACATAAACAGAGCGACGAGTCCGAAAATACCGCAGATCGAATACAGGATCTTAACGGTTTCTTTCTGAGTGAACCCCATATCCACGAGTCTGTGATGAAAGTGTCCGCGATCGGGGGAAAACGGGCTCTTACCGGAAAGAACGCGGCGGATAAATGCGAATATCGTATCCGTGAGAGGAACCGCAAAGATAAACAGCGGCACGAGAACGGAAATAGCCGCGTGCATTTTAAATGTTCCGAGGATGGAAATTACCGAAAGCGTATATCCGAGGAAAAGCGAACCGGTATCTCCCATGAATATTTTGGCGGGATTCTTATTGAACGGGAGGAATCCGAAGCACGCGCCGATAAGTATAACGGCGATTACTGCGTAAGTTCTGTCTCCCTGAAGAAGTATGACTCCGAGTATGGATATTGCCGAGATAGTCGAGATACCGCACGAAAGACCGTCGAGTCCGTCAATGAGATTGATCGCATTTGATAAGCCTACGATCCATAAGACGGTTATCGGAATTGAAAAATAGCCGAGCGAAACGTAGTTGCCTCCGATAACGATCTGATCTATCCGGATCCCGCCGAGAGCGGTAGCAACGCCGATAGCGATCTGGCAAATAAATTTTACGATAGCCGGAAGTCTGAAAACGTCGTCGAGAACGCCGAGCGTGACCATCAAAAGGCCGCCGACAAGAAGAATGAAGAGTTCCTTGTTATAAGAACAAAAGAACAGGCACGTCAAGCCGAAACTGAGGTAGATCGCGAGACCGCCTATGCGCGGGATGGGTTTGGAGTGCATCCTTCTGTTATCCTTCGGCACGTCGATAGCGCCGATCTTGAAAGCCAGGACTCTGACTGCAGGCGTCGTTGCGAAGGAAAGCAGTCCCGCGCAAACGAGGGCAACGAGTCCGTATATCAAAGTAATTCCACCGGTCATAATATCACCCGTTTCAATCGAGGACGGTCATCCTGATACACGTCCCGGAACACTGCATATCGCCGATCTGAAGCAGACAAGGTTCGGCGACGTTAAGATACATATCCGCAAAGCGGTAACCCCATTCTGTCTTTTCCGCGGTTCCGACGAAAGTAATAATATAGTCGTCGGTCCCTTCGACCTCAGGGTAGACCTCTGTACCCGTTTTCTCGTCAAACGCGGTCGTAACGGAACGCTTTCTTTCGGGAGTTTCCGTAACCGTGCCGAACTGTTTGTTGTTGCTGATGTTGATGACGGGATCTCCCTGATTGAATTTATCCCGGAAGAGTTCGTTTATTCTCGTCACCTCAACGACGCATTCAACCTCGCAAGTATCATACTTTTCGACGGTTTTATTGCTGAATATGAAGACGTACCCCAAAAGCGCGACGGCGCAAAGGATAATGAGGATGATGAATACGTCGATTATGTTGAACCTGTATTTTTTCCTTTCCACGTGTGTCTCTCCTTTCGTCGTGTGAACGGTAAATAAGGATCGGATCTGTATTATATACGGCGTCAGCCGGAAATGTCGATCTCAGAGGATTCAGGGGTCTTTCCCGGGTCTTCCTCGATCTGTTCGGGGACGAATTCCCTTCCGTTCTTCGTATAAGCAAAGGCAAGGGCAAGAACGAGCCAGAACATCAAATACACGCGGTAATTATACCAGGAGTAATCGGTAGTTCCCTGGACCAAAACGCCGAATATACCGCACAGAGGACCGGCGACGGCGATCCTGAGCATAAGGGCGGGATCCGCTCTTTTGACTTTTGCTTTGACTCCGTCGGCAGTTTCGGTCGGAGTCGGAGCAAGGAGCCCGGAAGGATCGACGTTATCCGATCTCGAGATCTTCGAGAATAGAGTGAAACCGGATTGATAAGAGAAGAACAGAACACACAGAAAAACGATAAGTGCGAATATACCCATCTCTACGGTGATCTGCATGAACAAATTATGAGAATGCGGCGCCTGTTCGATACCGGGAAGCGTGTAATCGGGATACACTTTGCCCCATGCGCCTTCACCGATCCCGATACCGGTGAGGATATTATCCCTGATCATCCTTATGGCACCGCGCCAGATATTGACTCTGTACAGCGTTGAAGAGTCAGCCGTGTTTCCGATACTCATAAACCTGTTCAATATGGAAGCGGGCATAATGAACGTAGCCAGCGGAAAAGCGATCAGGCCGCCGAAAACGAGCCACATTGCCCTCTTATGCCAGATAAACAGAAGAATGACCGCGGCGAAGATAAGACCGAGCCACGCTCCGCGGCTCCAGGTGAGTATAAGGCAGAAGCCCATGACAAGCGTGAAGAAGAAGACCTGTGACCGCTTGAACAACTCGCCGGATATCAAGCCGGAAAGAGCGATCGGAATGATCATTATAAGATACTCACCCAGCATATTCGGGTTTTCAAGCGTTGAGATCGCGCGGCCCGAAATATCGGTGAACATCGAAGTGTCGAGCCATGCTCCCCCGACTTTCGAACCGATGAAATACATCAGTATACCGTACAGAGAAACAAAAGTTGCGGACGCGATCGCGCTGATCGCGTACTTTTTCAACCAGTCGCGCGACTGTTTGACAGTTGCAACAACGAAGAATCCGAAAATCAGGCAAAGCCGCATCAGAGAAGGAGCGAGAGACTCGTACGAAAGAGATACGATACCTCCGAAAAGCGTAAGTCCCGCGAAAAGCAGAACGAAGAAGTCGACCGTTTCGAAGAGCCCCTGTCTTTTCCCGCGGATAAGCTTAAGAAAATATGAAAATACGACGAGTATCAAAAGAGCTGCGACAGGCATCGTCGGAAGAATGGGTGTAACGAAGAAAAGACAAAGAACTCCGAATTCCGGGCGGCATATCACCATGACCGCATATATAGCGGCGAGAAGCAGGCCGATCAGAAGGACCGGACTGATCTTTACGGTGAGCGCACCAGCCAAAAGGCCGACAGCGAGACCCGCGAGAGATCTGCCGCGTTCATTATCGTAAGCCATCTTATCCGGTTCGAATCCGAAGACCGGCAGGAGCTTCATCAATATCTTGGAACCCTTCACCGCCTGAAACAGCGTTTTTCTGCTTGAGATCAGAGGAATGGAGGCAATAAGAACAGCCCCGCAGAATATCAGCGCGGTATAAGAGGAAGCCGGGATCACTCCGCGGGGAGTCATAAGGCCGGCTACGAGAGTATAAACGCCTGAAACGGCGGAAAAAGCAAACAGGAAAGACCCGTATACCTTCAGTCTGCATTCAATAAAGAAAGCAAGCAGCCGGTAAAATAACGAGGTCAATACCGAATTCTCGATCTTCTCGGCAACTCTGCTTCTGAAGGTGCGGCTCTTTTTCGCCGTCGTTTTTTCTTTTTTCTTCTCGGGATATGAACAGAAGATCCGGGCGAACAGACCCGTTTTTACTTTATCGTGAGCGACTGTACAAAGCTTGTCGAAAAAAGACAGGACCCTGCTGCCGGAAATAATGCCTGAGACCCTTCGTCCGTCTGAATTTTTCATCGGATCGTCCCCTCCCTTCTTTTTCCTTTTTATCTTAAGCATTATACAACAAAACAGGATGGATTTCAACACTAATTTGACAATATGTTTTCGACGGCCTGACGGAAGCACCGGCCGCACGGGACTGATTCGTCATTCAGGTACGTTGCATATTCAAAAAATGATTGACCTTTGATTTAATGAATGATATAATAAATTGTTAATCGAAATATCAAATGTCAATCCAGTAAAGAAAATTTCATTGCCGCTGAAAATGCGGAGGAACGGAGACTTATATGAGTTTTGAAGAACTCTCCCCAAAGCCGGATTTCGGTAAGATCCAGCCGGAGATACTTGACTTCTGGAAAAAAGACGGAACGTTTGCCAAATCGGTAACTAAAAATAAAAACGGGGAGATCGTTTTTTACGACGGTCCTCCTTTTCCGACGGGAAAGCCACACCACGGAACGGTCCTCGTTTCTTTCATAAAAGATATGATCTCACGCTACTGGACGATGAGAGGATACAGCGTACCCCGCGTCTGGGGCTGGGACTGCCACGGACTTCCGATCGAAAATCAGGCCGAAGGGCAATTGGGAATAAACGACAAAAACGAAATAGAGCGCTCTCTCGGGATCGCATCGTTCAACGACAAGTGCTATGAGATCGTATCCTCAAACAACGAGGCGTGGCGCGAATACGTTGAACAGATGGCGAGATGGGTAGATTACGACGGCGCCTACAAGACGATGAACCGTGATTTTATGGAAAGCGTAATGTGGGCTTTCAAAACGTGTTACGACAAGGGTCTGATCTACCGCGATTACCGCGTTACTCCGTACTGCACGCACTGTGAGACTTCCCTCTCCATTTCCGATACGAGAGAATCCGACTCGACGAGGCCCCGTCAGGACAGATGGCTCATCGCCCGGTTTGCTACCGAACTTACCGAAAAAGGCAAACCGGTCTATTTCCTCGCATGGACTACAACGCCCTGGACGCTGCCGTCGAACCTTTGTCTTGCGGTCGGAGAAAATCTTGAGTATTCTTTCGTAGACGTCGGCGATTCAGTTTACATCGCCTGCTCGGCAACTCTCGGCGGTTTTCCGAAAGTTTTCGGCGAGGAACCCGTGATCCTTAAGACGTGTAAGGGTTCCGAATTGCTCGGTATCACCTATGAACCGCTTTTCCCGTACTTTGCGGACAAAAAAGACGATGGCGCTTTCAGAGTGGTTTCGGCTGATTACGTCGGGGCTGACGAAGGCGTCGGCATCGTTCATACGGCACCCGCGTTCGGCGAGGACGACTACTGGACGTGCAAAAAGAACGATATACCTCTTGTCAATCCGGTAGACTCAAAGGGCCGTTTCACAGAGGAAGTCGCCGACTTTTATTCCGCTGACGAGGAAAAGAACGTCATCGAAATGAACCCGGCGATCATCAGATTCCTTTACGCGAACGGTAAAGCCGTAGCCGACGGAACGATCGAACACAACTATCCTCACTGCTGGAGATGCAAGCGTCCTCTCATCTATAAAGCAATGGACGCGTACTATTTCAATATCGGTAAGATCAAAGACAAGTTGATCGAAAACAACGAAAAGATCAACTGGGTCCCCGAAACGGTCAAACACGGCAGGTTCGGCAACTGGCTTGCGGGAGCGAGAGACTGGAACATATCCAGAAACAGATACTGGAGCACTCCGATCCCGATCTGGACCTGTCCGGACTGCGGCGAACAGAAAGTGCTCGGAAGCATTGCCGAGATCAAGGAAGCATCCGGGAAAGAACTTGACAATCTACACAGACAGTATATGGACGAGGTCACTTTCCCCTGCCCCAAATGCGGCGCTGTAATGAAACGCGTTCCCGAAGTTCTCGACTGCTGGTTTGAAAGCGGAAGCGTTCCTTTTGCATCGAAGCATTATCCGTTCGAGAACAAGGAATGGTTCGAGGAACATTTCCCGTCCGATTTCGTCGTTGAGTACACCGGACAGATACGCTGCTGGTTCTATTATCTGCACGTTCTCGCTGCTGCTCTCTTTGACAGACCGGCGTTCAAGAACTGCGTCGTACACGGAACGATCCTAGCTAAAGACGGCAAGAAGCTTTCCAAGTCGTCGAAGAACTACACCGACCCGATGGAACTCATGAAAAAGTTCGGGACGGACTCTTTCAGACTTTACCTTTATCAGAGCGGCGCGATGCTCATCGGCGACCTGCTCTTCGACGAGGCCGGTATACTCGACGCATATCAGGGGATCATTCTTCCCTTCTGGAACGCATGCAACTTCTTTATTTCATACGCAAACATCGACGGTTTTGTTCCTGATCGCGCAAAAATACCCTCCAGCGACAACGCGCTCGATAAATGGATCCTTGCAAAGCTTTACGAGACCGAAAAAGCTATCACGTCAAGTATGGATTCATACTCGGTCAACCGTTACGTCGAATATATAGTATCTTTGATCGACGGTCTGACAAACTGGTACATCAGACGGTCGCGCAGGAGATTCTGGACCGCCGGAATGAACGAGGATAAGAAGAACGCTTACGAGACGCTTTACTACGTTCTCCTCAACCTAACTAAACTGTTCGCCCCCGCAGCTCCGATCGTTTCGGAAAAGATATATAAGATACTTACGGGAGAGGAATCCGTTCATCTAGACGACTGGCCTCAGATCCCAGACGAGTTCAGAAACGACGAGCTTGCTGCGGATATCGATCTCGTTCGAGAGATCATAACGCTCGCCCGTTCGGTAAGGCAGAAGAACAGGGTCAAGAACCGTCAGCCTCTGAGAACTCTCAGAGTTGCCCTTTCCGATCCCGATAAGTCGTCGCGCGTTGAGACTTATTCTTCCGTTATCGCCGAAGAACTGAACGTCAAGCAGGTCGAGATACTCGACGACGTCGGCGATATCGCAACCGTCAGATACGATCCGAACTTCAACGAGATCAGAAATCTGTATCCCGACCGGATCCCCGATATCATCAAAGCGGTAAAATCAGGCAGATTCTCTTTCTCAAACGACAAGGTGAAGCTTGAGATTAACGGTTCCGAAGAGGAATTTTCGCCTGAGATCATTCTGGTCAAATACGAGGCGAAAGACGGCATGTTCGTAGCAAGCGGATCCGGGATCGTTACTTCCCTCGATCTTACGGTAGACGATGAACTGAAGCGCGAAGGTATCGCCCGCGAGATCGTCAGAAACGTTCAGGACGCGCGTAAAAACGCAGGACTCGAGATCATGGACAGGATCATTCTGAAATTCGAAAAAGGCGGGATCCCCGAAGGCTGGAGCGATTACGTGACGACGGAGACGCTTTCCTCCGTCGGAGAAGTGACGGATCCGATAGCAACAGTTGAAATAGACGAAGAATCTCCGATAAAGATACTCATCGCGACTGAATGACCCGGGATATGAGAGAAATATTCAAACCGTTATTCGGTAACGAAAGACTGAAAAAAGCACTCGGCGAAGCGATCGAAACCGGCACGGCTTCTCACGCGTATATCCTTGACGGACCGAAGGGTTCGGGCAAGCACACCGCCGCGACTCTCGCAGCCGCTGCACTTGCCTGCGAGCATAGGACGAACGCATCGTATCCTCTTCCCTGCGGCGTATGTCCCGTGTGCGGAAGGATCCTCAAAGGGATCTCCGCTGACGTAATTATCGTTTCTAAAGAGGATAAAGCGTCGATAGGGGTCGGAAAGATCCGCGCGATAAAAGAAGACCTCTACGTTACTCCGAACGATTCCGACAAAAAGGTTTACGTGATCGAAGAAGCCGATCTCATGACGGCTCAGGCACAGAACGCTCTTCTCATTTCTCTTGAGGAGCCGCCGCCTTTCGTGACTTTCTTCCTTCTGACTGAAAACCCGGAAGCGCTTCTGGATACCGTAAAAAGCAGAGCCGTCACTCTGAGGATGGAACTCTTTTCGCCGGAGAAAATCAGAGAGTTTCTTTCGGGCGTCTCACCGGCAGGAAAACCGGGCGTCGATCATAACGAACGTTTGACGAGAGCGATCGAAGGATCAAACGGTTCTCCCGGCGAAGCAAAACGTATCTATACCGAACGAGGTTCAAAAGAAGAAGTATTCACCGAATCGACAAAGCAGCTCGCCGTATTGCTCGTGAAAGGAAAAACTTCTGAAGCGCTCGAGCTTGTCAACCCCTTCGTTTCCGACGGATTTGAAACGGCAAAGAAGATCATGACCGCGGTCATTTCATCCGTCGCCGGAATGATAAGATTAAAAAAAGTTCCGGAATCTAAAACCGGAACGACTCTTACCGCAGAAGAAAAAGAAGCCCTTCGGTCCGTATCGCTCAAAAGACTCGTCGGGATATTCGATCTGACGACCGAGGCGCTGAGCCTGATATCGAGCAACGTTACGACGAAAACAGCAATCTACGACCTGATATTCAAATGCAGGAAGTGATCACATATTTATCCGCTCAAGAGGCGGAGAAACGGAGACATTAATGGACAACAACGAAAAAAACGCCGCTCCCGTTGAGAACGGGGGAAACGAAGAGACGATCGAAGTCATAGGATTAAAATTCAACGGAAACGGGAAAACTTACTACTTCTCTCCGAACGGCCTTGCCTTAAAAAAAGGAGACGCCGCGATCGTTGAGACAGCGCGCGGTATCGAGTTCGGTTACGTCACCTTCTCAAATACACGCGTTACCTCCTCCGAAATAGTTCCGCCTTTAAGGAACGTCATTCGTGCCGCGAACGAATACGATATCGTTCAGCACGAAAAGAATCTTGAGATGGAAAAGGAAGCGCTTGACGTCTGCCGAAAGAAGATCGAAGAACACGAACTGACGATGAAACTCATCGGCGCGGAATATACCCACGACCGTTCAAAACTAACTTTCTACTTTACCGCGGAAGTCAGAGTCGATTTCAGAGAACTCGTAAAGGATCTTGCGTCCGTTTTCAGAACGAGGATAGAACTCCGTCAGATCGGTATTCGGGACGAAGCAAAAATGCTCGGCGGTATCGGTATCTGCGGAAGACCTTTCTGCTGTTCTTCTTTCCTGACCGATTTTGCGCAGGTATCGATCAAAATGGCGAAAGAACAGAACCTCTCTCTCAATTCCGCAAAGATCTCGGGCACGTGCGGCAGACTGATGTGCTGCCTGCGGTACGAGCACGAGAACTATGAAGCAGGGATCAAGAAGACGCCGAAAGTCGACGCTAAAGTCATCACTCCGGACGGTGAAGGCACGGTCACGGAATCAAGTCCTCTGACCGGCCTCGTAAAAGTTAAAATACCGACTCAAAGCGGAGATGTCGTTAAAGTATACGACAGAGAGGTCCTGACCGTCATAAAACAAAATTCCAAATAATTTATCCGAAAGTATTTATTTTTGTCACGATGTGTGATACAATTATGTGGAAAATCTGAAAGGAGGTAATTTAAATGGCATACAAAATTTCAGATGAGTGCATCGCTTGCGGTGCTTGCGCGGCTGAATGCCCCGTCGGCTGCATTTCCGAAGCGGGGGATAAATTTGAGATCAACCCCGAGGAATGCCTCGAGTGCGGAGCCTGCGCAGGCGTTTGCCCTGTCGGCGCTCCCGTTCAGGACGCCTGAACGGCAATAAAAACGATAATAAAAGCGGAGGGAGCTCATTCCACTTCGCTTTTATTATTACGGAGGAAAAATGAACGAGACACCTCTTTGCGACAGAGATCCCCTGTTTGATCCGAAAACCGAAAGAGCCGATAAGATCAATGAAGACCTCACTCTTATAAGTTTGAAGGACGGTCTGCTTTTCGGCACCGATTCCTATCTTCTGGCAGCGTTTGCAAAAGCCTCTCCCTTAGGGACCGCCGCCGAACTCGGAGCCGGCTGCGGTGTGATCTCCCTGCTCTGCGCTCAAAAGCGAAAATACTCACTCATCAAATCGATAGAGTTACGTGAGACGACAGCTTCGATTTGTAAAAGAAACGCTGAATTGAACGGTCTTTCGGATAATATCGAAGTGATCCGTGCCGACGTCAGGGAGATCCGTCAGGATAGTTTGGGAGGACAAGTGGACATCGTCTTTTCAAATCCCCCGTATATGACGCCGGGATCGGGAAAAGAAAACGAGAGCGACGAACTGAACGCCGCGCGAAGAGAATTGAACGGCAGTATCAGAGACTTTTGCTCTTGCGCTGCAAGGATCATGAAATACGGCGGTTCGTTCAGTGTCGTATGGCGACCGGAAAGATTGTGCGATCTGTTCAGCGCGATGAGAGACGTAAAGATCGAGCCTAAAAGGATCGTTTTCGTCCATCCCTTCATCGACGCCCCGCCGTCGCTCGTACTCGTCGAGGGCCGATCAGGAGCGGCGGCCGGTCTGATCTGCTCCCGACCGCTTATCATATATGAAAAACGAGGCGACGGGAAATATACTTCCGACGCCGCAGAGATCTATGAAACGTTCTCAGTCGAGCATTTGTTCCGCTGAGAGCAGTTTACACGGAGAATCGATACAATGAGTGAAACAGTCGAAAAAAACGCCGTTCTCAAAAGAACGCTTTACCTTGTGGCGACCCCCATTGGAAATATGAGCGACATATCGGAAAGAGCCGTTAAAGTTCTGTCCGAAGCAGATCTAATCGCCGCCGAAGATACGAGGAAAACCGGTCTTCTTCTGAGCCGTCTGGGGATCTCGTCGGAACTGGTCTCATACTATGATCACAATAAAGAGGAAAAAGGGCCGAGGATCATCGAACGGATCAAAAACGGAGAAAACTGCGCTCTTGTCACGGACGCCGGGACTCCCGGGATAAGCGATCCGGGAGAAGATCTCGTCAGGCTCGCGATCGAAAACGGAATAACGGTCGTTTCAATTCCCGGCGCGTGCGCTGCAATTACAGCACTCACCGTTTCAGGGCTTCCTGCTGGACGTTTCGTATTCGAAGGCTTCTTACCGACGGATAACAAAAAGAGACGCGAAAGACTCGAAGAATTGTCCCGTGAAAGCCGCACTGTCGTCCTTTACGAAGCACCTCACCGGATCAAAAAAACGTTAAATGAATTGCTGTCGTCTCTGGGAGACCGTAAAGTGAGTCTTTGCAGAGAAATGACGAAACTAAATGAAGAAATAATCAGAATGACGCTCTCGGCAGCTGTTGATCACTACGCCGAAAAAGAACCGAGGGGTGAATACGTTCTTGTCATAGAAGGAAAAGCCCAGGTGAAAGATTCGGATTATCCGGAAGACGTGATCGAACACGTCGACGCACTGATCTCGACCGGTCTTTCCAGAATGGACGCGATCAAAACGGCCGCAAAGATCAGAGGCGTTCCTAAAAGCCGTGTATACGACGATTATACGGGACGAAAGCAGTAGTATTTTTCTTGTTTTTACGCAATAATTCTGTTATAATATTTATTTAGAATTCCAACGGTACGGAGAGATCATAATGAGGAAACTTTTTCAGGGCGGATCCGTCTTTGACAGTTCAAGCCGAACTTTCAAAAAAATGAATATGATCACCGACGGCGCTCTGATCGAGTCGCTGGTTCCCGACAGAGATCCGGAAGACTGTGAAGTCATCGACTGTTCGGGAAAGTTCCTCGTTCCGGGACTCGTTGACGTTCACACGCACGGACGCTCGGGATATGATTTCATCAGCGCATCGGCGGAACAGATAGATCTGATGCGAAGGTCGTACGCAATGAAGGGTACGACGACCCTTATGGCTACCCTTGCTTCCGCACCGCTTGACGGACTTTTCGGTTCCGCTGACAGGATCAACGAAAAAAGAACTCCGGAACCCGGCAAAGCCACTATCGCCGGTATCCACCTTGAGGGCAGATACCTCAATCCCGAAAAAAAAGGAGCCCACTCACCCGAACTTCTCTCACTGCCGGACGACGGACATATATATACTTTACTTGAACGAATGTGCCCCTTGCCGATACACGTTTCCGCAGCGCCGGAACTCGATAAAGGCGGCAAGTTCATCGAAACCGTAACTACATTCGGAGCAACGTACGGAATAGCGCATACGAACGCGACGTATGAAGAAGCAGAAATAGCCGTTGAACGCGGAGCACGGTCGTTTACTCATACGTTCAACTGTATGAGAGCGATCCATCACAGAGAACCCGGATGTTCCGTCTGTTCCCTTCTCTGCGACGAGGCGTACAGCGAGTTTATTTGCGACGGAGATCACGTCAGACCGGAAATGATCGTAATGGCGTCAAAACTCAAGCCGCGCGACCGATTCGTTCTGGTCACCGACTCGATGGAAGCCGCCGGATGCGCCGACGGAGAGTACTCGATCGGAGGACTTCCCGTTACGGTCAAATGCGGCAGAGCGACGACTCACGACGGAGTTCTTGCAGGAAGTACTCTCGACCTGTTCACCGCTCTTGTCAACTATATGAAATTCACCGGCCTTCCGCTCGAAGAAGCGCTTCCCGCTGCGACGTCAAATCCCGCCGATATGGTGAATATTTCGACCGTTTGCGGCAGACTTCTCCCGGGGCTGAGAGCCGACCTCCTGATACTTGACAGCAAAGAAGATCCAAAGATCTCTGATATTTACGCAGCGGGCGAACCAGTTCCCCGCGAGCGTTAAAACGAAAGGACAGTAAAATGAAAGAAAAATACTATATAACGACGGCAATACCATACGCGTCATCCAAACCTCATTTCGGCAATACCTACGAGGTCATCATGACAGACGCTGTCGCAAGATACAAAAAGCAGCGCGGTTTCGACGTGTATTTCTGCACCGGTACGGACGAACACGGACAGAAGATCGAAGAAAAAGCCGCAGCCGCCGGTATTTCTCCGAAAGAATATGCAGACGGCGTTTCAAACCAGATCAGAGGAATATGGGATCTTATGAACGCGTCGTACGACAAATTCATAAGAACGACCGACGATTACCACGAAAAGGCCGTTGCTCACATCTTCAGTAAACTCTACGATCAGGGTGATATTTACAAAGGTGAATACGAGGGCTGGTACTGCACCCCCGACGAGTCTTTCATTCCCGATTCTCAGGTAGTGGACGGAAAATGTCCGGAATGCGGTCGTCCCGTAGTTCGCGCAAAAGAAGAAGCTTATTACTTCAAGATGAGCAAATACGCCGACAGACTGATAAAATATATTGAAGAACACCCCGGATTTATTGAACCCGAGGCGAGAAAGAAAGAGATGCTGAATAACTTTCTTCTCGCAGAAGGAGGTCTTCAGGATCTCTGCGTTACGAGAAGTTCGTTCAGCTGGGGCGTTAAGGTGCCGTTCGATCCGAAGCACGTAGTTTACGTATGGCTCGACGCGCTGATCAATTATATCACGGCGCTCGGATACGATCCCGAAAACGCAGAACAGCCCGAACTGTTCAGGAAATACTGGCCCGCTGACGTCCACATCATCGGAAAGGACATCGTAAGGTTCCATACGATCTACTGGCCCATCTTTCTGATGGCGCTCGACCTTCCCCTTCCGAAAAAGATTTTCGGACACCCGTGGTTCAATTCCTGTCAGGACAAGATGTCGAAATCCCGAGGAAACGTGATCTACGCCGACGACCTTGCAAAGACCTTCGGAGTTGACGGAGTGCGTTACTACGCTTTGTCAGAAATGCCTTACCTCAACGACGGATCTATCACGTACGAAGCGTTCATCAACAGATATAATACCGATCTGGCGAACAACCTGGGCAACCTTGTCAGCCGCACCGTTGCAATGACCGAAAAATACTTCGGAGGCATTATTCCTTCTCCCGCCGGCGGCGAAGGTCCCGACGCGGATCTGAAACAGACTGCTGAACAAACGGTCGGATCTTTCATCCGAAAGATGGACGATTTTCATATAGCTGACGCAATTTCCGACGTTTTCGATCTTCTGAAACGCGCCAACAAATATATCGATGAAACGACACCGTGGGTACTTGCCAAGGATGAATCGCAAAAAGATCGACTCGGTACGGTCATATATAACCTTCTTGAAACTATCAGAATCGCCGCTGTTCTCCTTTATCCCGTAATTCCCGAGACGGTCGAATCGATCTTCAAGCAGATCAAATCGGATTCAAAAGGCTACGACGGAGCGTTTTCTTTCGGCGGATTGAGATCAGGCGAGCAAGTCGAAGCATCCTCGCCGCTGTTCCGCAGGATCGATGAAAAAGCGTTTTTCGAAGAAATCGCTGCAAAGGAAGCTGAAGCAAAAGCCGGTGAAGAAAAAAAGCCCGAGGCTCCCGAGAAACTCGCGGCGATAAATATCGACAGATTTTTCGAGACGGAACTCAGGACTGCAAAAGTAATTGAATGCGAACCCGTTCCCAAGGCAAAAAAACTCCTTAAACTAAAGCTTGACCTCGGTTACGAGACGCGTCAGGTCGTTTCCGGTATAGCGAAATTTTACAAGCCGGAAGACCTGATCGGCAAAAAAGTGATCGTAGTAGCGAACCTGGAGCCCGCGATCCTCTGCGGGGTCGAATCTCAGGGAATGATCCTTGCATCCGGCGAAGAAGAAGTAAGAGTTGTTTTCCTCTCCGACGATACTCCTCTCGGAGAAAGAGTCAGATAAAATGCGTTTATTCGACACTCATGCGCATTACGACGATCCGAAGTTCGAGTCCGACTTTCCCGGCGGAGCCGAAAGCGCGATAACCGAATCGCGCAAAGCAGGTGTAGAACGGATCCTCTGCGCAGGCACGAGACCCGAAACGAACGCATCTGTTCTGAAACTTGCAGAGGAACACGATTTCATTTACGCAGCGATTGGAATACACCCTTCGGATATAAGGTTTTTCGACTCGAATGACGACGAAACGCTGCTCAAAGAAACCGAAGCGCTCCTTTCGCGGCCAAAAGTAGCTGCGCTGGGGGAGATCGGTCTCGATTATCACTACGAAGGAACCGACCGTGAAAGGCAGAAATTCTTCTTTGACAGTCAGATGGAACTGGCCGCAAAGTATTCCCTTCCGGTCGTGATCCACGACAGAGAGGCTCACGGAGACTCGTTCGATACGGTTAGACGCCACCCGGACGTCACAGGTGTTTTTCACTGCTTCTCGGGAAGTACGGAAATGAGCAGACAGCTCGTCCGGATGGGGTATCTAATTTCTTTCGGAGGAACGGTGACCTTCAAAAACGCGAGAGAAGTAAAAGAAGTCGCCGCGATCGTTCCGGACGACATGATCCTGATCGAGACCGACGCGCCTTACCTCGCGCCTTCGCCGCACAGAGGCGAGATCAATCTGTCCGCTTATCTTCCTCTCGTGGTAAATGCTCTTGCGGAGATAAGAGGCACCACTCCCGAAGCCATCGCGGATCTGACTTATGAAAACGCGGTGAGGATTTTCAAAATCAAATAAAAAAGGTCACGAGAGTGACCTTTTTTATTCTACAAAAGGCGAAGACCTGAGGAACCGACCGTACGGTGCAGGGGGCTCACAGCAGAGAGAATACAGTTCATCCGCCCTGATCTCAAGCTCGATCTGTCTGTTGCAGATATCCGTCACCCCGTCTGAAGGCTTGGTGATCACGGCGATCTCGGCATCTTTGAGACCCGACAAATAGTTTCTTCCCTTTTCGTTTGCTGCAAGAAGATAGGTAAACGAAGGAGGCTCCGTCAAATCGCTTTTCTTCACTCCGAGCACAGAATATAGCGCGGCCCGTCTGATCCTTGAATCGGTGTACTTTTTCGTTGAAGCCGATCTGAAAAACTCTCTGTGAGAGGGGGAAGAGGCCGCCGCTTTGAGAAGTCTTCTACCTAACCCTCCCGACGCTTCGAAAAACTCCTCCGGATCATTCCCGCAGAAAAAGCGGAAGAACAGAAACGAGATCAGATCGAATCTGTCGCGGGAGGAAACAACGGAGGAACCGCTCGAATACACTTTATAAGCATCGGGAACGATAAGGCCCTCAGCCGGCGTCAAACTCGAATCCGCGATGATCTTCCTTATATCGGAAGCAGGGGTGATCCGGTTGTCTCTGCGGACGGTTTTGAACGTTACGCCGTCACGTCCGGAATTCATTACGGTTTTTAGATATTCTACAGCGAGTTTATCGTTTTTACCTATTTCAAAACCGCCCTTCCGGAACGCCTCGTCGATCGCTTTTGCAGCGCCGACTTCGGGATCGCGTGCAAGAGTTTCGACAGAACTTATATATTCGGAAGTCCTTGAATAATCAACCGCGTTACTGAGAGTATCCACGCTTCCGCACTCCGAACCGAAGCAGAAAGAATCGGCTCCCAGCAAAAGCGCGGTCGTCACTCCGCCGAAAGCGTAAAATTCAACGCCGGAGGATGACCACGGAAAAGGAAGTTCAACGACGAGATCGACGCCGCAGGCGACCGCCGCGCGCGCTCTGGTATACTTGTCGAAAGCGGCAGGCAGAGAACGCTGAGTAAAATTCCCGCTGAGCACGGCGATCACTACGTCTGAAGTACTTTTTGCGAGATCTATTACCTTTTTATGACCCGCATGGAGTGGATCAAACTCACATATTACGGCACAGACTCCGCTCATAAATTGTTAATTCCTCCAAAACGGAAAATTCCACTTGTAAAAGATATTATATTTAAGTATAATTATAGGAGATTTTTCAAGATCTGTCAAATTGCCGCAAATCGCGGCGGAATGGAGTTTTTTATGAAGGTTCTCGTTGTTAACGCAGGTTCCTCGTCACTCAAGTATCAGCTTTTTGACACCGCTACCGAGTCGGTACTCGCTAAAGGTATCTGCGAGCGTATCGGCATCGACGGTAAGATCGAATACAGACGCGGTGAAGACGGAGAAAAGTTCAAAAAAGAACTTTCCCTTCCCGATCACTCCGTCGCCATGAGAACGGTCATCGATATCCTTACGAATTCAGAAGCCGCCGTCATCTCCGATATGAGCGAGATCGAAGCGGTCGGCCATCGCGTTGTCCACGGCGGTCCTTACTTTTTCGAGAGCGTTCTTCTCACGGATGAAGTACTCGCGAAACTCGAACTCTGCCGCAGTTTTGCCCCTCTTCACACCGGAGCGCATATCATGGGCATCAAAGGATGTCTTGACGTTATGCCCGATAAGCCGCAGGTCCTCGTTTTCGATACCGCATTCCATCAGACGATGCCTCCGAAGGCCTACACTTTCGGCGTATCCTACGATATGTTCGAAAAATACCACGTCCGCCGCTACGGCGCGCACGGAACGTCGCACAGATTCGTATCCCGCGAAATGATCAAGATCCTCGGCAAACCCGTCGAAGATACTAAGATCATCACGTGCCACGTCGGTAACGGTTCGTCGATCTCCGCAGTCAAAGGCGGTAAGATCCTCGATACTTCAATGGGCTTCACTCCCCTCGACGGCATAATCATGGGAACGCGCTGCGGTTCCATCGACCCCGCGGTCGTTACTTACATCATGGATAAAGAGGGATACACCCCCGCCGAGATGGATGAGTATATGAATAAGAAATGCGGATTCCTCGGACTTTCGGGTATTTCTTCCGACAGCCGCGATATCGAAGCCGCAGCTGAAAAGGGTGACACGCGAGCCCTCCTCACCACGGACGTTATCGCTTATCAGATCCAGACATTCATCGGCGCGTATACCGCCGCTATGAACGGACTTGACGCCATCGTATGGACGGCCGGAATGGGTGAGAACAATCCGAATCTGAGATACAGAGTATGCTCCGAGCTTTCATACTTCGGCATAGAGATCGACGAGGAAGTCAACGCGAAAGCACATCATCAGCCCGACATCGTTAAGCTCTCTACGGACAACTCGAAAGTTCAGGTATATCTCATTCCTACGAACGAAGAACTAATGATAGCCTCCGATACAGAGGATATCGTGAGCAAACTTTGACGACGGTATGATAAAAGGCCCGGCAATCATTTGCCGGGCCTTTTTGCCGTATCGGCGCCGTTGATCGGAATACCCATCACCTGACGCTGACCGTCTGCGAAATCGGTTCGCAGTTCGATCATATCGGGATGAAGCGTGATCCTTGTGTTTTCATCAAATCTGTAGTTTTCGATCTGCTTTCTAGCTGTCTCTCCCGGTACGATCTTCATATCGGCGAGGAGCCTGTATACCTCGTCTCTTTTGGAGTCACGTTTTTCGCTCATTCCCGACTTCTCTTTTCGGTTTTCGTTCACCGCTTTATATTATCTCCCGATATGATCAGATAATTCGGTCCGGGGGCGAAGCCGTAAGAAATTTGATCGGGATCCCCTGCTCGGTGAACTTCTTCTCGTATTCCGTCATCACGTTTGATGATCTGATCTCTTCCCTGACGTCCGGAGAATGAAGATCGCGAGTCATGAAATCGACCCGCCACCCTTCTGACCCGAGTGATTCGAGCGTGAAATCAAAAAGTCCGTCGTTATCCGTCTTTACGTGGATCTTCCCGTTTCGATCGAGAAGTTCCGCGTACTTTTTCAAATAAGAAGGATGGGTCAGACGGCGGGACGCATATCCCTTTTTGCTCCAGGGATCGCTGAAGTTAAGATAAATACCTTCAAACAGACCGGCGGGGACCGCTTCAAGGAATTCCTCGGCACGGCCTATATAAAAGCGAACGTTACCGGCTAGTTCGGGCGGGATCTCCCATCTTTCACCCTTAAGAGGCGTTCCGTCGGGTTTGATCCACTCCCCGTGATCGCCGAGTTTGCCGAGACCTCTCGACCCTGCGTATTTTTCAAGGGCGATAAGCGCAACGTCGGGAACGCGTTCCACTGCAATATATCCGAAACCCGGTTCATTTCTCGCAAGACCCGAGACGAAATCGCCTTTCCCGCAACCGATCTCAAGGCGGAGAGGCGTACTGTCGTCAAGTCCGGAGGATGAGGGCAGTCCCGCTGCGTCATCCCGGGTAATAAGCAAAGAAGAGAGATTTATCAGCCTGTTTTCCCCGTTTTTCTTTTTTCTGTTCCGCATACTTGATATATACTCCGGTTTTTGGTAAAATATAGTCGATCGGCGATTTCTACGGTTATTATAACACATATACGGCGTTCATTCCACACATTTCCTTTCGGGAGGAGGCGAAACGCTTGAACAAAACGGAATATCTCATTGCACTCGGCAGAGCGCTTATGCGAAGAGGAATGTCAAAAGAATCCGCAGAAACGAATATGAGAATACTCTCCTTTTCCGTGAACGAGGAAAATCTCGCCAACAGAAGCGACGAAGATATCAAGCGCGAGATCGAACGGCTCGCCGACGGCGTAACGCTCGTTCTTACAAACGAACCCTCGAAACGCGCTGAAGAAAACGGCGTCAGCACGGGGCTTTCATCGGCGCCGAGCACCGCGCTTCCTGAATACGTGAGCCCGGACAGCGTCGTTCCCGTAGATTTTGACGCTGAAAACGTTCCGCGCGGGGATGAGATCAACGAACTCGTCGGGAAAACAAAGTCCCGACGGATCAGGGACGAAAAACCGATCCCCGCAACGTCTAAAGGCATCTCAGGCGCAAATGCAAAAGTCGCTTTATTCGGAGTATTCTATACGCTTACGGTCATTCTGCGGATCCTTTGCGTGGTCCTGCTTATTGCCGTGACAATTCTCGGAGTCGCTCTGTTTGCGGTAGGCATCGTTTACGGTATATCTCAGTTTTTCTCATTCAAAGGTGCAGCCTTCTTTGAAATGGGTCTGTCATTTATTATAGGCGGTGTGTTCGTTGCGTTGGGAGTTATGCTCTATAACTCAATAGGCAACTTTATCCCTAAACTTCAGAAATGGATCAAAAAAAGGATCCGCAACATAAAGTCAAGGATAAAGGACGCAAAAGCCAGAATGGAGAAAAGGAGGAAAGGCGCATGAAACCCGCATCGATCATAGTCCTTATCATCGCCGCCCTTCTGGTCATCTGCGGCATTGTGTTCTGCCTGATCGGAAATTCCGCCGCAAAAAAAGACGGTATGGATCTTTTTCCGCAGATAAAAGACGGGATGCCGTATATCAAGCAGGAATTCTCTGCAGACAAGATATCAAAGATAGAACTCTCCGTCAGTAATGCGACGATAAACGTGACGGGAGGCGAGATCGGGTCGTTCATTGAGTTCATCAATTACAACCCCAATCTTTACGACCTTGACGTGACCTCCCAGACGATCAGTTTCAATGAGTCCGAAAACCTGAAATCTCTGTTCAACATCTGGGAAAACGGATTCGGTTTCAAAGGTTACCGGAATCTTTTGAATCCCAACTCGCTTAAAGCGTCGGGCGACAAAACGATAAACGTCCACTTAGGAGACTCTTCACTGATCTCCTCTTTCACCGTCAAAGGCAAGAACGTCGTTCTGAATATTGACAACGTTCAAATAAAGAAGGAGATAAAGATAGACGCTGAATCCGTGACCGTTAAAGCGAACAGTTTCACGGCCGGTTCCGGCATATACGTTTATTCAACGTCTTTCGACGGAGTATTCGATTCTGTAGCCTGCGGTCTTCTGAAAACCGAAACGGACTCTGCAAAGCTGACGTCTACGGCGTCCGATATAAGACAGATAGACCTGAAAACCGACTCCGGCGCCGTGGATATTGAAAACGTATCGCGCGGTGATTCCGCGGAGTTCGACGTTACGACAAGATCGGGAACGATAACCGTGGACGGAGAGATGATCGACGGTTTGAGTTATTCGGTAAGGACAAAAGAAGAGGATAAACAGTTCTCGTACAAGATAAAGACCGGGTCGGCAAACGTTAATTACACAAACAAGGCGGAAGAGACGCCCGAAACCGAAACAGATGCCGAAACGGAAAGCGTCGGAGGATAATAAATTGCGGCGGTCACTCGTGACCGCCGCATATTCATTTTTATATTTATAAGTATTTTTTCATCGTTTCCGTCGCATCGTCGGGATGGAGCGACGAGGTGATAAGGCATTTAACGCCGAGTTCGGCAGTAAGCTTATCTGTCTTGATCAGGAACTCGTCGAAAGCCGCGGCGTCATTCTTGCAGATCTTGAGGGCCGAATCGATAAAGAGATCGGAAACGTCGTGATTGCTGGCGAGTATTCCTGCTACAAAACCGTAAAGAGACTCCGCGTCGGATACTATATACTGATCTGTGTCGATCAGCCTGCACTGATACTTTATATCAAACCTCAGTTTATCGCCCTTCTCAATGCAAACGACGTCGCCGTTCGTTTCGGAGAGCGCTTTGTGTACCATTTCAATTAGAGTTTTGGTCTTTCCGCTTCCTTTTACTCCGATAATTAGTTTGATCATAATATATATCCTCTCCGCCGCGAAGCGCGGCATTTTTTATTTGATCCTGTTTTCGAGTTCGGCGCGCTTTTCCTCGTATCCGGGTTTACCGAGAAGAGCGTACATATTGTTCTTATACGCCTCGACTCCGGGCTGATCGAAAGGATTGACGCCGAGCATATATCCGGATACGGCGCATGCGGTCTCGAAGAAATATACTAGATGACCGAAAGTACGCTCGGATCTGTCTTCCGCTTCGATGACGATGTTCGGAACACCGCCGTCGTTATGAGCAGCCAGAGTACCTTTCATCGCCATCTCGTTGACGTAGGAAAGACCTTTTCCAGACAGGAAATTCAAAGCGTCAATATTATTCGGATCGTCCGGTATGACGACTTCCTTATTCGATCTCTTGAAACTGATAACGGTTTCAAACAGGAATCTTCTTCCCTGTTGTATGTACTGACCGAGGGAGTGGAGATCGGTCGAAAATACGACGGAAGCAGGATAAAGGCCCTTGTTATCCTTGCCCTCGGACTCACCGTAAAGCTGCTTCCACCACTCAGAGAACATCTGAAGAGCGGGTTCGTAGGAAACGAGGATCTCCGTAGTATATCCCTTGGAGTAAAGAACGTTGCGGAGAAGCGCATACCTGACGGCGGCGTTGTCGGAAACGGAAGAAACGGAGTATTCCTCTCTAGCTTCTGCAGCGCCAGCCATCATCTCGTCAATATCGATGCCCGCAACGGCAATTGGCAGAAGGCCGACCGCTGTCAGAACAGAATATCGGCCGCCGATATCGTCGGGAACAACGAAAGTCTCATAGCCTTTATTATCGGAGAATTCTTTGAGTTTTCCGCGTTTTCTGTCCGTCGTAACGAATATTCTTTCACGAGCCCCTTCTTCCCCGTATTTCTTTTCGAGAAGTTCGCGGAATATCCTGAACGTAACTGCCGGTTCTGTCGTAGTGCCCGATTTGGAGATGACATTAATACAGACGTCTCTGCCCTCGCAGATCGAAAGAACGTCGGAAAGCGCCGACGGACTGATGCAGTTGCCGGCGAAATAAATATCAGGGGTGTCCTTCTTGAGATTGTTGTAAAGCGGGCTCTTTACGAACTCGATCGCCGCCCTTGCTCCGAGATAAGAGCCGCCTATGCCGATGACGACGAAAACGCCGCAGCTTGAACGGATCCTTTCCGCGGCTTTTTTTATTCTTTCATACTCTTCCCTGTCGTAATTGACGGGAAGATCGACCCATCCGAGAAAGTCGGATCCGGCGCCGGATCTATCCTTTACGAGCTTGTGCGCAGACTCTGCGAGATGAGCCGTTCTTTTCGGTTCACCGTCGTTTGAAACGTCAATAAATGAGGATAAGAATTTTTCGTTGAGTTTGATCGTCATGTCAGCCTTTTCTTTTCCTTCGCCGGTATATTCATCCGTGCGAACGGACGGAAAATCAGAATTTGCGGCATAAGGCCGTATTTTCCCGACCGGTCAATTATATGATACAACATCGCGCCGTCTTTTTCAATAGTAAAAAACAAAATATCACACTATCGTCACAAATAATTCATTTCAGTATCAGCGCTTTCATCACGCCAATCAAAACGTCGAAAAAGCCGACTCTTTCAACGCTTTCGGATATTGTGATCGGAGCGCTGGAAAGGACTTCTCCCTCCGAAACATATCTGACCTCTCCGATCTGATCGCCCGCCTTTATCGGCGCTGAGACAGATTCTTCGAAAAGATACTCGGGAACGACAGACCCCTGTTTTGATTTCGGCAGCAGCATAACGATCGGCGGACAGTTGACGGAAGTCTTATCCTGTTTTCCGCCGGTTACTATTATCTCCCCGACTTTACCGCCTTCGTTTTTATAAACCGAATATGAAGCGAATCCCCAGTCAAGAAGCCGTTTCGCTGCTTCGTTTCTCGTATCCCGCGTTTCAGAGCCCATAATTACGGCGATCAGTTGCATGCCGTCTCTTTCCGCGGTAGCGCTGATACAAAACTTCGCTTTTGATGTCGAACCTGTCTTCAGACCGGTCGCCCCTTTGTAAAATCTGATAAGTCTGTTGGTATTAGTCAGCCCGAACGACCCGTTTCTGACAGTATCCATCCACGTTTTCGAATACTCGAAGATCTTGCCGTGTTTCATGAGTTCACTGGAAATAACCGCGATATCGTACGCCGACATTACGTGATCAACGGTATCGTCGTCGAGTCCCGTTACGTTTTCAAAGCGTGAATTCTTCAGACCGAGCAAAGCTGCTTTTTCATTCATCTGCGCGACGAACGCAGTTTCGCTCCCGGCGACTCTTTCTGCCAGAGCGACCGCCGCGTCGTTCGCGGATGCTATTACTACACATTTGATCAAATCCTCCGCGCTCATCTGCTCTCCCGGTTCAAGAAAGACCTGAGAACCGCCCATCGACGCTGAGTATTCTGAAACGGATATCATCTCGTCGAGCGGAAGAGCGCCGGAATCCACCGATTCCATTATTAGAAGAAGCGTCATCACTTTGGTTACGGAAGCCGGAGGAAGAGGTTCGTCCGCGTTTTTTGAGTATAAAACCGTCCCGGTCGACGCTTCCATAAGGACCGCACTCTTTGCGTTGACGTCAAAAGGGACAGCGTCCTCTGCGAAAGCGCAGGCCGCAATAGGGCCGAGCAAAAACGCCGCAAACAGGACCGAGATTATTTTCAGTATGGTTTTCATCGATGATCCTCCCTTATTCATATCACGATTCATTTATACTTTGATGCGTTCACAGTTATTACGCGCTATTGACAAAGAACCGATAATATAGTAAAATTGATGCGATATGAACAGGAAGGTGAGTCCCGATATGAGTGATAAAAAAGAAGAAAAAGTATACGAGTTGTTTTCGGACGTTGACGGAAAGTTTCTCGTCTACAGAGGCCGTCCTCTCGTTCGAGAAGGCAACGTGATCTGCTACGGAAGTATGGACGAAAAGTATTTTCTGCAGATGATCATCATGACTACAAAAACGGTCGGCGGGATCGAAGTTCCCGACAAGATACTCCTCCAGCTTCTGAATACCGACAGATCCCTGCCGGATCACGAAAGGATCGTCAAGCAGGATATGAAGAGCGGCTTTAACGAGGCGATGGATATCGGAACTATCTGGCTTGAAAGATACCTTGCCAACTGAAAAAGAAAAAACTCTCCGGTCCGTCCGGAGAGTTTTTACGATCCTGCAATTTTCAGAATTCTGTCAGCCGCTTCTTCCGTTTCACGGAGCGTATTGAAGTAACCGAAACTGATCCTCACAGCCCCGTCCTTCCCCGTCTCGATCGTCTTATGAGCGAGAGGCGAACAGTGAAGACCTGTCCTTACGCAAATCCCTTTTTCATCCAGGAGTCTGCCGACTTCAGACGGCGGGACTCCTTTTATATTGAACAGAAATACCGCGCCGGGAGTTCCGTCACCGTAAACCGTGATCCTGTCTGAGCACGAAATTCTTTCATACAGATCGATCCACAAACGTCTCTCGTTGTCACGTATGCGAGCGATCCCCGTTCTTTTCACCCAGCGAACGCCGGCAAGCAATCCCGCGGCTCCGTGAGCGTTGAGTGTACCGGGTTCAAACCGTTCCGGCAAAACGAACGGCATTCCGGGGTCTGCCGAATCGACTCCGGAACCTCCCTCGATCAAAGTAGAAAATGAAGTGATCCTTTCGGCAGCGGAACCCGAAAAGGCCATAAGGCCCGTGCCCATTGGACCGTAAAGGCCCTTATGCCCCGGCAAACACAGTACGGATATATTCATCTCTTCAACGTCAATATCATAATGTCCCGCGCTTTGAGAAGCGTCTGCTATGAGTAGGTTTCCGGTCTTCTTACATATTTCGCCTATCCTTGAGATCGGCAGTGTCATATTACACACGTTTGAGGCATGGTTGGCAACGACGACGGTATTCCCCGGTTCTGTCTTACAGATCAGTTCCGAAATAATCTCGTCTTCGTTTCCTCCGTATGATCCGTATATCTCCGTTCGACAGAATCCGGTATCCCGAAGCGCAAGAGCCGGACGTCTCACAGAATTGTGTTCCATGTCGGAAAACAGGATCTTGCACCCTTTTTTTGCGGCTCCCTTGATCGCATAATTAAGCCCCTGCGTTGCTGAAGATGTCAAAACTACGTTCTGAGGTTCAGCGCCGAAGAACCCCGCCGCTTCTTCTCTTAACTCATAGACTGTCTCAGCGGCAGAGGAGGCGGCTTTGTGCGAACCCCTCCCGGGGTTTCCGAACGGAACGGAAAGCGATCGTTTGACAGCTTCGGAAACTGCACGAGGCTTAGGCCACGTCGTAGCCGCGTTGTCAAAGTATATCAAATAATAATCCTTTCGGTAACGTCAGATACCGCCCGACAAAACCTCTCCGTATGAGATACGTTTTTCGTCAAGTAAATTCTTGATCCGGTTCGCCGATCCGCATTCGGCCAATATCCCCCATCCGCAGCCCTTTGCGGTGACAGACGGGTCGACGGATACGACGCGTACTGTCGTTCCGATTTTCTTCAGGTACCTTGCGGCTTTAACGGCCGCCGTCTGCGACCTGAACGTCAGAATACATTCGTTCATTTCGGCATCCTCCGTTTTAACGTTTTCATTTTCATATTATGAAAAGACTTTTGTATTGACACAAAGCAATATATTGACTCAATTATTAATATATGATACAATATATTGAATAATTGTGAATATGCGGGGTATCGGTATGTCTGATAATAACAGGTCCTTCAACGTTGCCGATACGAATTCGCGCGGATACGGAATAATCAAAGAAGACGGGAAGATAATTTTTGCAGCGGACTCGGTCGAGGGCGACGTTTGCAGGATCGAGATTACGGGGGAAGAAAAGAACTATCTGACAGCACGCGTTACCGAGATCGTATCTCCTTCCCCGTACAGGATCGAACCCGACTGTCCGTATTATAAAACGTGCGGCGGGTGTTCACTTCGTCACGTAACTTATGAAAAAGAAGGGGAAATAAAACAAAAAGTCGTTTCTTCCGCATTCAGAAGATTCGGACTCGAAGTTGACGTTGAAAACGCGCTTTGTCCCTCACCCGACGGATACAGGAACAAGGTTTCTTTTAAAGTCGACGGACATAGGGTCGGGTTCTTCAGAAAAGAGACAAAAAGCGTAGTTTCCCTTGACGGACCGCCGTGTAAAACTGCCCCCGACGGATTCACTCAAACAGCGAAAGATATAACCGGTTTTCTTTATTCCTTAAATATCAGCGCCGAGGATATCACGATCCGTTCGTCATCAGGGGGCGCTTTGTCGGTTATGATCTCAGTTAACGCCTTATCGGACAAATTCCGTGAGTTGATCCGCTTTAAAGAGGTTCTCTCTTCCCTTTCCGTCAGGGAGTCGTCGACCGGGAAAACGGTTCGAATATTCGGAGGCGGCGGGATACCTACCGAAGCGTTCGGACTGTCGCTCTTCGTATCGGACGATTCGTTCTTTCAGGTCAATTACGAGGGCGCCGAGGCTCTGTTCGGCGTGATCTCTTCCGCGTTCGACGGAATAAGATTCGATCTTTGCGCCGATCTTTTCTGCGGGACGGGCGTATGGGGACTGGCGCTTGCAAAGCGTTTTCCCGACAAACGCTTTTACGGGGTAGATCTGAACGAGTCCGCGATACTCGACGCAAAAAAGAACGCCGAGGTCAATCGGCTGTCAAATATAAAATTTTATCACGGCGACGCTTCGATGAAGATCGAAGACAGCAGGCCCGACGCCGTTATCGTCGATCCGCCTCGCGCGGGTCTTCGTGCCGGGATGATCGAGGCTATGAAAACCCTCTCGCCCCAAAACGTCGTTTACGTTTCATGCGATCCGTTCACCCTCGCCCGAGACGTCAAAAAACTTACGGAGTTCGGATACTGTATCAACAACGTAAAACCGATAAATCTATTTCCTCGGACGGAACATGTCGAGACAGTAGTATTGATGACGAGAACCGGCACCGGAAACGGCTGAAATGTACTGAAATAAAGGGATTCCGAGGTTTGCCCCCAAAAACCGGCGGCGGCCCGGAATCCCTTTCAAACTTTTTCACTATCTATCCTGCACACCGAAAATGCCGAAACGCGAGGCTACGGGTTAGATAACTG
>JAEEGL014266244.1_pt1 | contig 53375 bp, 76 predicted proteins | sample 9134231 | NCBI WGS metagenome assembly JAEEGL01 (sample SAMN16246548, study PRJNA631951) | gut metagenome | biome: gut microbiome; feature: rumen; material: fiber-attached | host: Bos | place: Iran: Karaj | collected 2018-10 | reverse complement strand
TTGTTTTGGGAGGTGAGTAGGTAATTAATCAAAGCCTACCCACCTTTTTTCGTTAAAAAACGTTAATATCCCAGAAATATTTACGAAAAAGTTTGGTAGATTCAAAAAAATTTCGTACCTTTGCATCAAGAAACAGATAAAAGATTAGGAATATGGAATTACAAGAAATCAAGGCAATTGTCACGAACAACTACTCAAAGCAGTATCGTGTTAATGTCATTAATGGTGGCTCAAAGGTTGTGCGCCTTTGGCAGACTGATGATGGACGCATTGCCATTATGAGCAAGGGGCGTAAGAAGTATGGCCATGAGTTATCCCTTTGGTATGACAAGTATGACGAATGGACGAATTTGAGGCTTGTCGAGCATAAGGGCTTCGACTATCACAAGCGATTCGTCAAGAGGGCTTCAGATGGCTTAAAAATGCTTACTGAGAGTGGTTTATGGCCTGATATTAGAAAGAGCATTGAGCATTTCTTTTCTCTTACGGAAGAAGAACAGAGGGCAATGGTAGATGATATGACCTCAGATTCTTATGAGTTCTATGAGAATACGTTTAAGGGCAAGAAATATGCTTGGGTATCAAGTCACCAAATTTTCTGCTCTTTCCTCCATAAGACGTGTTGGAAGTCAATCGCTTGGTCTCGCTGGGAACGTAATCGTATGAACGAAGAAGTGGCTGAGTGCATCAAAAGTGGTAGAAGTTTTCACAGACGTTGGACGAATGGCTACGATAATACGGTAGATGTCGAGGAAAACGAGGGTATCAAGCGTGCATGGTATTCAGAGGAATACAGAAACTGCGGCAATGGTCACTATTACCTAATGTTTGACGCAACACATGCAATTTTTTACGAGGATGATTAAAAAAATCCTCGTTTTTTCTTGGTCAATTCAGAAAAATTTCGTACCTTTGCATCACAAACAAAAAGATTAGAGTTATGGAATATCAAATGAAGACTATCGGTTACAATTATCCGAGCATGCCAGTGCTTAAAGACATGTATAATACTATTATGTCTTATATCAAGGGCAAGGGTAATATGTTTGCCATGAGCGAAAGATGTAGACAGTATTTCACATGGGGCGCAAAGTCCTTTAAGTATATCGCCTCCACAGATGGCTGTTATGGTATTGAGTTCCGTGTGACTGGTCTATTGCATCGTGGGAGAGTAAGAATTTATTACAATCCTGGCATCGACTACTTTGATGTTGAGTTGCTGCGTGCAATAAAGGACGAAATGGTTTGGGGCTGTGATGAAATTGATTTCACTCAGTTGCACAACATTCTCCATCAGCATATTGAAAGAACAGACGACCCAGAAGTATAAAGTTATGTGGGAAAAATTTGAGGAACAATTAAGATACCGCATCGAGAGGGCACAGAATGAGCCTATTGACGATATGGATTGGTTCATTGAGTGTGCCATGAAAGAACTCACCGCATTGGCGAGAGAAGCGGTTAGGGAAGAAGATAAAGCAAGTGTTAAAACTGTTAAAAAGTTTGGTAATATGAAATAAATTTCGTACCTTTGCACCACAAAGCAAGACTGTGTTGAAAGATGGGGATAGGCATCCATCGCAAAGAGGGGATAAGGTTCGCCTACACAAGAAAACAAACCCCCTATAGTCTTTGCTTTGTTCTTTGACATAATAGAGGTGGGCCAAAAATCTTCCAATAGACTGCGCAGGTTGGTTGAGGTGACGCATGAAGAAATGGCTACATAAGTCCTAGACTTGCACTAAGCAGCACGAAATTTCCACACTATATCTGAACTCGTTTTAGTAAGAATAGTGATGGCTGACGATAATCCGTCCTGAACGATAGTTTCCTAGTGCGTCACATTCCCCACACCTTTTTAGAAATATAATCATTTTCAAATCTCCTTTTTCGGCCTCAGTCGTTAACAGATGTTAAATCTCAACGACTGAGGTTATTTTTTTGCGATTTTTTTTGGTAGATTCAAAAAAATTTCGTACCTTTGCATCAAGAAACAAAAGGAGATAAGAATATGGGAATGTTTTTCAACAACGACAAAAAGCACTACTGCGGCAGATACAAGGGTATTGATATTTGGCAGTATGGGTGCATGATTGGAAATAATTGGTATGGTGATTTCTATGTTACCATTCCGAGGGGAGCAACAAAGCGGAACATGAAAGTTAAGGATAGTGTGTGCCGTTCTCTCGAAGCCGTTAAGGGTTATATTGATAGGAATTTGGAAACACTAAAAAAGGAGAGTAGAAAATGAGCGTAAGGAGTGGAAGAGAAACAAAGCGTACCCCAATGGAACTTTATAAGGGGTATCGTGTTATCAAGGTGACGAAAATTGAGTATCATCGTTCTATATGGAATCCAGAGTATTTCGATAAGAATTGGATTGATAGCAAAGAGGTGCATTATGATTTCTGCAAAGAGGGTAACGAGAAACTCCCATCGCAGGATTATAACGTGCAAGCAAAGAACGTTGAGGGTTGCAAAGAAGCAATAGATAAGTTCCTCAATGGTGATAATTGCGGTAATGGCGAAATCTATTACACTCATGCGGAATTTCAGAAGTATGTTAAATCGCCTAATAATAAGTGTGATAATGCCTATGGCTACAATTCCCTTATGAAAGTAATGCGAGAGCACAAAAAGGCTGATAAGCGCATGAAATGGTTTCTCGAAGAGAGATTGCATGACGCAAATTTCCATACCGCAGCCAGTTATCTAAGTGATTGTGATTATGATGGTTTTGAGCAGTTTGTTGCGAAAGATTGCCAATTCCATGAGAAGTTTGAGGTATATACAAATACCATGCGCAAAGCCATTAAAGACCCTGAAACGTTGGAAGATGGGTTAAATAAGGTGATTAGTGATTACCTTGCAAGTCAAGGAATAAAAGATACATCTGTGGTAGTGAAATTCTGTGAAGAATGGTAACTATCAAGTTAGTAAGTTGTGTGAATGTTTGTTTAAGGGGGAGCAATCCCCCTTTGTTTTTTTTCTTAAAATTTACTAAAAATTTTGGTAGATTCAAAAAAATTTCGTACCTTTGCACCAACAAAAAGATTAAGAATATGGCAAAGTTAGTATTAGAAAAGTATCAAATTCCCATTTTACAGAAGTTAGCCAAGGCATCCCACATGGATAATTGGTTTAACCTTGATGATAATGGTGTCTTACGTGACAGAGAGAACAACAACCGCATCATGTCCGTTAGGAATGGATGCAAGCAACTAATGGATGGTTTAACTCCAGAAGATTTGGAGTGCCTTAACTACACTGAGACATATTTACTGCTGAGTTTTGTTGGAAATGAATTAAAATCATTCTAATATGACATATAGTTTGACAATAGAGCATAGCAATAGTGACCCCACTTATGTGAATGACATCAAGACATGGCCAGCGGTTACTAACTATCTTCGCAATAAGTTAGACCAATGGACAACGAGAGTTCACATTTACAAGTGGTCAAGCAATAACAGATTATTGGGTGAGAAGTGTGTCACAATGGGCAATCTCTGTGAAGTCGCCTTTGCACTGAGGGATAAGATATTATTATAAATTAACAATAGTTAAAGTCTGGGATTTCTTTGGTTATCTCAGATTTTTTTCGTACCTTTGCATCAACAAACAAAATAGGAGATTAGATTATGTGGTTTAACAACAAATTCAACAAAGACAGAACGATTCACTTTGATGTGAATGAGTGGGAGTGTACTGACCCAGATGAATGTCAGTTTTGCCGCAAGGTGAATGACACCACCTTTGAGTACATTCAGTTAAAGACTGACGATTTGAGGGCATTTGTGAAGTCTTTCAGACTGAGCAACAAACATTTGCTTTCAACTCTCAATGACCGCACGTTTGTAACGGATTGGTATCAAGACGAGATTGACGTTAATGACTATGATTCAGACCAAATAGGTAGTTATGTTTCTGCTTATGGTGGCGAGGAATACTTAGGCGATTCAAAGGGAGCAGAGCGCAACCAACTTATCGCTGAGAGCATTTTTGAAACCGATTTAATTTGTGGTGACTATGATTGAGAAGAAAGTAAACGTTATCTTTTACGTTGACGTGAACGATAATACAAAGGGGAACATTTGCGCTATTCCATCCGATAAGGATATGCGCAGTTCCTCAATAATTCAAAAGGTTGCCAATTGCATTATTGAGAGTGGCATTCTTGCTCAATTCAGTGGCTTTGCCCTTAATATTGCCAAGGCTGTGTGCCATCATGGTTTTGCCAATCTCAATGAGTACCAATTTGGTGTTGAGGAAACAATTTTAATAGATTGATAAAAAAAGGTGCGAAATAATTTGGTCAATTCAAAATAATTTCGTACCTTTGCATCAGAAATCAAAAAGGAGATTAGAATATGGCAAAAGAAAAGAAAGTATTTAAGAGCAAGTTTTTCCTCGACCTTTTCTATGAGGTTATGGATGAATATTGGCTTGACGAAGATACCTATGTGATTATCTTCCAAGACATGACGGATTCGGATGGTGACACATATCATCTTGAAGTGGAATATCACAAGGACGAAGAAGAAATCACTTACACTCGTGTCTATGAGTTTGAGAATGTCCATGATATGCTTCCCACTCACGTATTCAAAAAGCAGATTGATGAATACATCTTGCAGCAAGTGGGTGTGATTGGGGAAAACGACACTCTCATTGACACCACAATCGAGGTGAAGTTGAGGCTTGCAGTGCCCCTTGACATGAAAGTGTGTGAGTATGAGGAATATCTCGACTCATTGTTCATTGAGATTAACCGCCTTGTTCCGACTGATAAGGAGGAACTTATTAACAAAGTGAAAGTATTACGAATTGAAAAAAAGAAATAAACTATGGCAAATGAACTGACAAAGATGCGTGGTATTCGCACGGCACAAGTTGAGGTGCGTACCTCGTTAAGGAATCGTGAAGAGGCTAACAAGGCCATTAGAACGGAGATTACACCCATTTGGACTGCCGACAAGGAAAAGCGGTCTGAGCGTCTGGAGAACCTCACCAAGGCACTTGTGGAAGGCCGTGAGAAGGTGCGCAACTACCAGAAGCAGTTGAAGGAGTTAAAGGGTGAGTTGAAGACTACGAACCGCAACTACGACCTCGCAAAGGTGGCTTAAATGTTAAAAAAAATAAACATCAGGAAAAAAGTGGATTGATTTTTTGGTCAATTCACTTTTTTTTCGTACCTTTGCATCAAGAAACAAATAAATTAAAAAAATTATGGCAAAGTTAAGATACACATTGATAAGGGTTTTTCACAACCCCAATAACTTTGGAAGATTGACCACAGAAGAAGTGGATTATAAGACATTGAAAGAAGCCACTGATTTTGGTTCAATTCTTACTGAGGAAGAAAAAATGCTTGGCTCTTATATTTTTGATAATGTGGCTCACAAGAAATTAACATTAAAAGGAGAAAGATAATATGATAGTAATTAGAATAGGTGAGGGACAAACACCAAGCGGTAAAATCCTTGATGGGAATACGCAGTCTTATATTATTACTGCAACTCGCTGTGAAAAAGAGGCTGCATTGAGGTATCACGATGAAACGAAGAAACCAATCTTTGTTAAGGTGAATGGCGAGGCATATCGTAAGATAACGAGAGAGCAGTTAATTAATTTACCCAATAAGCACGGAAGGAGTTAAATATGGAAGAGTGGAGAAGAATTAATTGGAATAGTTTGTATGAGGTATCAAACATGGGTAGGGTGCGCAATCGTAACACTGGTCGTATATTAAAGACCAACTCTACAACGTCACACAAAAGACCACAAGTTTGGCTTTATAATACCTATCATGGCACAACTTGTGAGTATTCACTTGCAAAGGTTGTGTATACCACATTCAATAAAGAAGGGGAAATGTGGGGTACAAAGCGCATATATCATCGTGACGGAGACATTATGAACTGCAAACTTGAAAATTTGTATGTGAAGTGAAAAAAACTCGCAAAAAGTTTGGTTAATTCAAAATAATTTCGTACCTTTGCATCACAATTAAAAAAGGAGATTAGATTATGGCAAAAGAAGAAGTAACACTGAGAGAGAAGTTCACAAAGTGGAACGTATTTCGCAAGGTTGGCGATAAGGTTGTGGAATCGGTAGAAACGACCCCAAAGCCCATGACAAGCGATGAAGCAATGAAGCATTTCAAAGTTAATGTAATCCAAGCAAGAATAGATTAGTATGGCAGATTTAACAAGAAACGGAGTGGTTGGTCTTGAACTGACAAGGGAAGAGGTTATAGACCTTAAATACAAGACTAGGGCATTAATAGCAAAGGCTCAGTGCCGTGAAGTGCATGGCGATATTGTCCATGAGATTGAGGGTGTGGTTATCTCTCTGTTCAATGTGCAGCAACTTATCACAGAACTATTGGAGGGAAATTATGATGGGTGACAAATATCCTTTCTATCATCCTCTCTATGTGCCCAATGAGAGACGCACAATGAAAGAGGTCAAGGCAGACTATAATAAGAATCTGCAAAAACACTCGCTATCAAAGGTGAATAAGAGAAAATAGTTAAAATTTGTAAAAAAGTTGTGAGAAAATTTTGGATTTAGAAAAAACAAATATATCTTTGCATCGTCAATGAGAACGAAACAAACCACTGAACTTGGAAGGTAGTACAAAAGGAACTCGGAAAGTAGTAAGTGGAAAATAAGTAAGGTCAGACGAAACACTAACTCATGCCTTAATTGCATGGCAGAGGACGGAAGAACTCTTAGGTTTTGCAAGACTTTCAGCGGAAAGCACCTTACTTTTCAAAGATATATTTGGAAGATACCAGAGGAGAAACGCCAGCAATGGTGGTGTAGACAAATGGGCATCAAATTCGTGTTTGATGTGTCTTTTCGGAGGCTTCGTGGTTGATGAAAATCAAATTGATGGGCAACTATCAATGTGCAAATCCCACTCTTCCAACGATAACTATCTGAAAATCAATCAGTTAGAAGATGTTGATTAATTATTTCAGTAATGATATTGAGATATTTTTCAGCACGTTGTTCTTTGAAATATTTTAATGAAGAAGTATCTATAACACATAGAGAAATATTCTTTTCTTGGCATAATTGGAATTTGTTTTTATCCTTATTTTGAATATATTCAAAAGTGGTTTTTCCATATATAGGTTCATAGTGAACAATTCCATTTAATTCAAAAGCAAGGTTATATTCTGGAATAAAAATGTCAAGTTCTGAATTAATTGTTTTTCTATCATTGTATAGGATTTCAATTTGTGGGTATAATTCGTTTAATTTAGATTCAAGATAAAGTTCTAATTTTGAGCGAGTGAAACCATATTTCTTATGTGTGTTGTTGTAATATGCGGCACAAGATTTAGAACAGAAAAAATGTTTACTTTTGGAACGAGAATATTCTGATTTTTTAATCTCAAATTCTTTCCCACAATGTTCACATTTTACTTTTATCCTTTTCTTTGTACTTGCATGGAAACAATTTAATGAACAATATTCGCAAGAACATTTTTCTTTGTGAGACATTGCATATTTAATCATTTTTTTATAAACATAAAATGTTTTACCACAATGTTTGCATTGCAATGGAAGTGTATCTGTGCTTTTTGCTTTATTAAATTCTTCTTCTGTAAATAGTTGTATCATAATTGTATTTTAATATAAATATCTACAATTTTTGAAAAGTTATAGAGTGTGGAATAGAAAATAAAAAATAAATCCACCTCTTCCAACAAAACATAAACTAATCTTTTTTAATTGTTACTGATTTCTTGTCGCTGGGGTGAGAGCAATTCGGCTCTCGCCCCTAAAATATTTTGTTAAATATAGTTAATAAATTTGGCCAGTTCAGATTTTTTTCGTACCTTTGCACCAACAAAAAGATTAAGAATATGGACATCGAAAGCGTAATCAAAGAACTTGAAAGTATGGACATCGTTAACTATTTCTTGCACAAACGCATTAAAAAGGCTGACGATACACAGACCATTTATGGCGACTTAGGCGACTATCTTAGGGATATGTATATGCTTTCCCTACATGAGCGTCAAGTTGTGTGTGAGCGACTGATTGGTAAGTATGTGATTAAGCACATTTATGAAGTAAAACTGTGACAAGTTGTTGAGTAATGGCACGTAGGATTAAGAAGAAAACAAAAATCTATTCCGTAGATTGGATTAGGAATGGGTTTTGCTATCGCACCACAATGGGATGCAAGTGGGAAGATGTGCTTGAATGTAAACGCACTGCCAAACTCTTAGGCGAGAAAATCGAGTATGAACATTATGATACAATAATAGACGAATATATTATAAGATGATATATCATTTGAAGAAGATTAGATATGTGTGCAATAGATAGCCTTATAGAAACATTCAGAACTCCCATTGCAAAGCGCAAGGGAGTTACAATATCCTCAGAGGATTGTGCGATATGGGCTGAAGAGATTGAAAAGGAAATGACCTATATTCGTGGGGAGTTGAAAAAGTATTATAATTTGAAATATGAGGTAAGAAAGTTGAGATAATATTTGGTTATCTCAATTTTTTTTCGTACCTTTGCAAACGTTATGGCATTAAAAAGATTAGAATATTCAGATTATCAGTTGGACATTTTCGATGCAGTGGAAAATGGTGATACAAACATCGCCATTAATGCTGTGGCTGGAAGTGGTAAGACTACAACTATTGTTTCCGCTTGTAAGCGTTTAAAAATGAATGAACGTGATGTTATATTCCTCGCATTCAACAAATTGATTGTAGAGGAATTAAAGACCAAATTAAGTGGTTATGCGGAAGTATCTACCTTGCACGCATTTGGTTTCAACATTTTAAAAAAGTTGTATAACCATAAGGAATATGGTATGTTTATTAAGGTGGATAGTTGGAAGTATCAGAAGTATGTGAAACAGAATGTGTTTTCATTATCTTCAATTATCACACCAGATACAGATGCTGCCAAAGTGTTTGGCTTTTGTTGCAATGTGGCAAAGTTATATGCTCTCGCAAGGGTTAATCTCATTCAGTATAGCGAGAATGATTTATCTCAACTGAGAAAACTTTGTGACGAACACAACTTGCTTACATTGTTTGATGAAGTTGAGGTATGTAATATCATGTTGGCAGATGCTTATAAAATGCCAAAGGACATGGTGATTGACTACACTGATATGATAGTATTGCCATTGTTTCATAAAGAATACATACCGACATATAAATATGTGTTCATTGACGAGTGTCAAGACCTCAATAGGGCACAAAGGGAAATGATGCTGTGTGCCTCGAAGTATGGTAGATTTATCGCAGTTGGTGACAGAAACCAAGCCATTAATGGCTTTGCTGGTGCTGATTGCAATTCGTTTGATAAGATTGCAGACCAAGACAACACAATAGAACTCCCATTGTCTGTGAACTATCGTTGTGGAACCAATATGATTAGGCTTGCACAAGAAATTGTGCCTCACATCGAAGCCCACAAAGGAGCGATTAAGGGTGAAGTATTGCACACCAAACAACTCTCTAAATCATTGTTCAAAGAGAATGATATGGTTTTGTGTAGGACATCAGCCCCATTGGTGGGATTGTGCATGAAGTTAATCGAAACTGGGATTACCGCAGTAGTCAAGGGTAAGGACATTGCACAAGACCTAAAGAATCTCATCGAGAATGCAAACACAACTGACATCAAACAAGTGTTGGCTTACCTCGAAAACGAGAAACAGAAGTGCATAAACACCATTAGGGAGGAAAGAAAGTGTGATGAGGCGACAGCAAAGAACTCCACACGCTATCTTAACTTAGAGGACAGATGTAAGTGTATTGAGAACATTTGTATGTATTCTATAGAGAATACAACACAATTAAAATCATACATTAATAGAATGTTCACAGATGAAAAGATTGAGAACGCTGTGATGCTTTCCACAGCCCATAAGAGCAAAGGATTAGAGGCTAACAGAGTGATTATATTATTGCCAGATAAATTGCCCTTGAAATATCCGCATCAGCAGCAGTGGCAAGAAAAGCAAGAACTTAACTTGAAATATGTGGCACTGACAAGGGCAAGGAAAGAACTAATCTTCGTGGACTTGAAAGAAGCGGAGTTAATGAAACAGAAAATTTCAAATGACTAATAAAAAAGTTGGGATAATCTTTGGTTATTCCAATTTTTTTTCGTACCTTTGCATCGAAAATAAAATAAATCTATAAGAAATATGGTAACAGACGAAAGAAGAAATGCGATTATGAGCATCCTCAACAACGACAAGGTAGGCGACACGTTCTTTAACCTCTATGACCGTTGGAGAGACGAGAGTGAGTATGAGGACATTAACGAGTATGGTAAGGTTATATCCAACACCATTGCCAAGCAGTTCCCCAACTACAGCGTGAAGTTGGTTCAGTCAACCAAGCGTCCATTCGGAGTGAAGATTGAGATTATGGGTAAATACAAAGTCCATATCTATGCCAAGTTGAAGGGTGGCTATCTATCATTATGCGGCTGTGCTGCATAATAATGGACTTAAAAAAGTACAAAAAGGGGTAGGCACACAGCCTACCCCATTTGTTTCTCTTATGTTCAAACTAATTTAAACATTTCCTTGAAATACTTTTCTTGTAGTCCTCTCCCAACGCCATTGAAGTAGCCTTGCTTGTCAAGCAAATCCTCCTTATTAGCTGAAAGAAGTGGGTCAATCCAATACACACCATTCACGTCTTTGTCGAACGTGTATAAATGTCCCTTTTTAACCTTGCTAAATGGGTGCTGTTTACCATCGCCTTCCCATGTGTAGGTTTCTTTAATACATATTGCTAATACACTCATATTATATAGACTTAAAAAAGTACAAACTAGTGGTGCTTACCCCACACGCATAAGATAAGCACCCACAAAATCCTCACTTTCCCTAACCTCGCCAATCTTCATGTCTGAGACATCTTCATCCCATCCAAGACGGTCAAGTTCTTCCTGGCTTGTAGCACTTTGAACCATAGGGTTGCAAGGGTCACAAGCCCAACTGCTGCAATCTGTAGTGTTGATGCAGAGATACGCACCAAACTCCTTGTTGAAATTTGTTATCTCCATATTAATCTATTTTATTTTGTGTGTCCATCACAAGGTGTAATGGACACTTAAATCACACTCTTCCCATACCTCGCACTTGTTCTTATCCACACGGAAGATAGAGGTCTCAATGTGCTTGTACTTCACGTCAAAGAACTCATTGTTTGAGAGCCATTGCCCATCCATCATAATGGGGTCAGCAGTGAGATTGTAGCCATCCAACTTCTTGAATGCTTCTTCGTAGGTCATGTTGGCTACCATTGCACACAACTCGTTATACTCCTTTTCTACCAATGATTTTAAGATGTTTTCTACCATAATCTGTTTTGTTTGTTTCTTATTTCTTTGCAAAGGTACGAAATTCCAGTGACATGGCCAAACTTTTTCACATTTTTTTAGAATTTAGTATATTTGTGTTAATTTTGTGTTAAAAACTGGTTTCTCCTTGGTCAATTCAGATTTTTTTCGTACCTTTGCATCACGAAACAAACAATGATGATTATGACAAAGACAGCAACAACAAAAGCCGCAAGACCTCTCTACGAGATTGCAGCAGAAATCCGCAAGGATTGGACAAAGGTGTATTTCGGTGCAAAGCCATACCTTGACGCAATGGCAACTCTCACCAACATCACCGACAACTATGGTTGGGACAGCGGAAAGTCTATCGTCCTCTATTTCCTCGCAAACGCTTCGACATGGCGAGGTGAGACAGCCAAACGCATCAAGGCTGAATTGAAAGCAATGGCAAAGTAATGCCTTGCTTCCACTCTCTGAAATTGATTCTTTCTTTCATACACATTAGTGCCGATTGTCTGTGAAGATAGTCGGCACAACCCTATTATGTACTTTTTTAAGTACGCATATACCAAAAAAAAAGGGGCGAGCATCACTGCCCACCCCTTGTGCCTTAGTCAATCTTTGACCAAATGTCCTCGACCTCTGGTGTCGTACCGACTGCGATGATGTTGGCGAACTTGTAGTTGCGAACCATCAGAATGTCATCATCCTCGATGCCCATTTCACTCTGCTTGACAGACTTGTTGGGGGCGACATACAAGTGAGACTTAATAAAGTCCAACTCGTCTGCGGTGGCGAAGTGGTCTCCTACGATGTAGAAAGGCTCAAACTTGGTCTTGTCGCCAGTCTTGAACGTGACACACAACTGCATTGAACCATCCTTGATAGCACGCTTGATGATGTTGGGGACTACCCACTCATAACCACTCATTGCGTCACTCTCGAAATTGGCCTCGCTGCCGTTCTTGGTCAGTTGACGATTGATTGCCTTGGAGTAATCATAGGCACGAGCGTTGGTCACTTTCGTTACCTTGATGATGCTTGGCATGGCGTTACCGAACTCAGCAGCCCACTCAGCAGCCGTAGCCTTGGGCGCACGGAACTTGGGTGTGGAACGAGCGATGAAGCCGTAGCCAAATTTGCAACTTGCAAACTCCTTGCACGCTGAAACAGTGTCAAAGAAATTTACCACTCCGTTAACTAACTCTGAAATACTAATCTTACTCATGTTCAGTTAGATTTAAAAGTTTTGTGGCAATATTGCCGTTTTTGTCTCAAAATGTCAATTCTCACTGTGATTTCTGAATCACGATGCAAAGGTACGAATTTTTTTTGAATTGACCAAACATTTTCCCAATTTTTTTTCAAAAAAGTGCATTTTTTCCGTTTTAGAACACTGCAAAGGACATTTAGAACACCAGAAACACGAAAAAAACGTGATTAAGTGTACGAAATACACTATTAATGTTATCTGTTTATATCTTCTAATAATGTACGCATATACGCACGCACGTATATGGGCACAGAAATACAGATTAAGCCATTTAAGGTCATTTTTAAGCCTTCTGACAGCCTTCCATGTACCTTTGTGATAACTTTTATATTTGGGCACAGAAAAACGCCCTAAAACGTCTTAAAATAGCCTCGCCTTAATAAATGTTAAAATCTTCATTGGGGTGTTAGATTTCCGCTTTTTCATGTACTAATATAATAGAAAGCAGTTAAAAAATGATGTTTCACTTAAAAAATAGGAGATTTTGGTATGTAGAATTGATTTAAATCAAGGATTCGGCACTTTTTCAATAAAAAACAGAAAAAATGCTTTGTGTTTCAAAAAAAAGTTGTAACTTTGCATCGTGATTCAGAAAACAGAAGTTTAACAATAAAAAAATTAGTGTTATGAGAACTATCAATTTTGGAGAAAACAACAATGTAGTAAGAAACGAGAACATTGAGCGTTATCGTATCGACATGGCGAAGCGTAAAAGGCTGTCTGTGGAAGATACAAAGGAGTTAATCACCCTTGCTCACAATGGTGACATGAGAGCACGTAATAAGGTCATTGAGGCCAACTTGTGCATCGTATGGAGTATTGCAGCACATTTCAATGGTATGGACGTTTTCGAGGACATTTTGCAGAACGGAAATATCGGTCTGTGCATGGCTGTGGACACATTTGATGTTTCACGTGGAACAATGTTCTCCACATGGGCACTGGAGCAGATTCGTAAGTACATTAATATCGGACTGACTGACGAGAGCCGCCTTGTGCGTCAGCGTGCTGACCTTGTAGGCAAAATTGCTTACGTCTGTGCCTCAATGGATGCACCCCTTGCCTCAGACGAGGATGGCGAAAAAACCTTACTTGACACTTTCGCATCCGACATGAAAGCAGACAATTTCAGCGAGGTGGAAGCCATGCGTGTAAAATTAAATTGCTTGATGCACGGCTTAAAAGATGTCGAGAAAGCCGTTGTCTGTGGGCTTTTCGGCTTCGGCTGTGAAGAAGAGAGTGAGTACACTTTGTCAAAAAAATTCAATCTCACAGAAGAGAGAATTAGACAAATTAAGTGGGAAGCCATTGAGAAGATGAGAAAACTCGCTTGAAAAATATTTACAAGGTGTTGGGGTGAAAAATCCCCTTCACCTTGCATGAAAAATTTTTACACACGTTTCACGTGAAACATTATGGGGACTATATGCCCTACACCCATCCCCACCTATGTCCACCCCCCAGCGTAGGGGGATTTTTAACACTCTTTAACGCCCACACAGTTTTGTAAATAAATTCCAGGAAAAAATTTCATTCATTTTCCAGAGGGGGTGGGGTATATTTTGATTTTGATATATTTTCAAAAAAATTCTGGAAAAAAAAATTTTCAATTATTTCCAAAGACTCTATATTTCCTCAAGGCATTCATATAGGTTTTCATTTCTTCTTTTGTAGGAGTTCTAACAATTTCTTGTGCGTTAGACATTCTATCTTCATTAAGTTTGCCTAGTAGTTTACGGCTTGGTTTTCCTTCATGTTCTAGCAGTATGGTATGTGTTCCATAGACGAAGTGATGGTATACTGTTTTCTTGGCATTTTCTATTTCAGTTGGTGGAAAGTAGTCAGGTAATTTTACGTTTGTGACTTTTTTCATCCATGTATGTTTACTTTTATCACTTCCATATGAGAATAGTAATATTTCTCCTATATGTGATTTCAGTTCTTCATAATTATTAATATATTCGATATATTCCATGATTTACTTATGTCCTAAGATTACACGTTTACGCCAGTAGTTTCTAAATATATTCAGTTCTTCCTTTGTAGGGGTTCTGATGATGTTTTGTGCGTTTGTTTGATATTGGTCATAGATATTACCTCCATAGAGTCCGCTATATGGTCTAACTTCTGGATATATTTGTACCACGAACAATCCCTTGCATGGTAGGCAATCCACTTCATTGGTTTTATCTAATTTCCAGATGGTTTCTCTTGGTTCTCCTATGGATTTCAGTCTTTCCATCCATGTATATGGTTGCCAGTTGTTAATTACTTGAAAGACTAGGATTTTTCCTATATTTTTTTCAAGTTCTTCTATTGTCTTTATTTCTGCCATAATCTGTTTTGTTTGTCCCCAAGAGGATAAGTTCTCTTGAGTATTTTCTGTATAGGTTTAATTCTTCCTTTGTTGGTTCTCTCAATTCTCCGTAAGAAATATTTTCTGCATCTACGTTATTAAAGGAATTTGATTCTCCATGTTTATATGCTCTAGGTTGTGGGTATATATCCATTCCTTGAGTGACGTAGACTATACAATGGTCTCTAATGTTTTTAACGCTGACCACTTTATACATCCACTTATATATGCCGTTATCGCAGAGTAATATTTTCCCTATATATTTTCGTAGGGTTTCTTCATTTTTTTCTATCATTTTTTCTTTCCGAATATTCTAACGTGTCTTAATACGTTTCTATAGAGTTTTATTTCCTCTTCAGTTGGGATTCTGATATGTTGATAGACATTTGACATAGTTTCACGGTTGAGCACTGATGTTAGTCTTGGTGAGTCACTAAGATACCTACTACTAAGTACGACCACATTAGTGCCATATATGGGGAATCCATCTGGTATTTTGCTTTCATCATCATATACTTTAATCCATGTATTTGACACACTAGTTAGTTTTTTCATATATGCCACATAGTGTCCTCCATATTGTTCATATGAGAAGTGTAGTATTTCTCCGATATGGTCTTTGAGGTCTCCTATTGTATTTAGGTATGTGTATCCTTCTTCTTTTAAGGTGATGTAATCTTTTTTCTCTTGTGTTTAATGGCAGCATACATTATTTTCTTTTGATGTAGATATAGTTAGGGTATCTGCCTAGGACGAATAGTGTGACTGGGCAAATCCACATTGTAGTGACGTGTATTCCAGCGTCTTTATCTGCTGTAACGTTGGTATATGTACGTCCATAGAGGAGTTTGTCTTTAAGTTTCATACCATCCATATTTTCTCCCACGTACATATCGAAGTCTTCCATGAGAGCTGGTTCCATTTGTTTCTGTGAGGCTACTATATCTACTGTGAGGTATGAATTTCCTAGTGCGTAGTGTGTGCAGAGGTTATCTGCTCCGCTAACCATTTCTAGGTTTGCTTTATCGAAACCCCAGTGTTTAAAGTCATAGAACCATCTTGTTTTATGTAGGTTCTTGTCGAATTCTGCGAAGAAGGACAGAGTATAGTGTCTTTTTTTGATTAGTACGTTTTTGATTAGTACTAGGATAGTATAAATTTTCTTAATCATATATTGTTTGTTATTAGAGTTGCTTTATGCCAGTTTTTTGTCCAGTGTTCATCTGTTTGTACGTGATTTGGTCTAACCCACTTGCAGACGTAATTAGGGAAGTCATCGAGTTTGAATGAGTCTGCCACTCTTATAACGATACCTTCTTTTGTTTTTCCGTATGCTGATGGCAGCATCATTAGTTCATTTATGAGTCTTTCGATATATTCTTCTGAGATTGCCCTTACCGTAACGAAAGGTACGATTGGTATTTCTAGGATTTTGGACAGTTCTCTGATTTCGTCCCAAGAGTACCATCTTTCGTTATCATGTGCTGCGAATAGGTGGAAATAGTTTGTGAGTTTATCGTATTCGATGGAGTGTACGCCATAGAGGTTTTCTCCCACGATATATTCATCTTTGCCTATAAAGGGTTTAACTTTCCAATAGAGTCCATTTTCTCCCCATAGGTTAACAGACCAAGGTGAGTGTGTTGGTGTAGCGTGAGAGCGTGCGAACACACCTTCTTGGCAGAGTGTTGTGTTTTCACCGTCTAGTTTTTCTGAGACTATGATTTCCTTATCCTTATAGAATGAGAACCAGTCGCCTTGTAGTTTCTTATCGTCCTTGGTAGTACCAGGAGAGAATGGCAGATGATAGGTTCTTGGGTACTTTATATTACTCATATTTTTTTAGATTCATTAGTTTCCACCTTACATCAGTTTTATGTTTTTCATATTCTGATTCTTTATGTTGTCTAATTAAGTTATCTGGGAAGATATAGAACACGCATACTATCATCATGAATGTATTGAGTATTGGCACGAATGTCATTGCGATTCTTGAGTTTAATCCTCCGTCATAGTCATTCCACATGGAGTATAGTGTCATGTATGTGGCTAATGGTAGGACTGATATAAGGTATATTATGAGAAATATTTTCATTTTTCTTTCATCATTTCTAGTGCTTGCTGCATATGATAGAGTTTTGAGTCACGCCAGTTGATGAGTTCCATTTGTTCTATGAATGAGAAGTCGATAATGTCTTGTATGTTATTGAAATCATACTTATCGAGGGCATCGAGAAGTTCTTTTGTTTTCTTCTCGTCTCCGTTTCTATTGGCTGAGAGTATTTCTCCCAACAGTGTGATAACTGTTGCGTATGGTGTTAGGAGGTTTCTAAGGTGTGCTCCTAGTGATTCGAAGTTATTTGTATTCATCATATTAAAATACTTGGCTATCTAATATTGTTTTATATTTATAGAATTCTCTATACACGTGTTTTTTCCATGCGTCTGAGAGTCGTTTCCAAAAGTTATGTTTTTGTGGTGTATCTTCCCAGCAGAAGGCGTAGTTAATGAGTTCTTTTGCTAGGTCGTATGTAAACCATCTATCCACGCCTCTATAGTCTTTAAGTACTCTATACTGTATACCGCACATGAATCCCATATAGTTTTGGGGTTTTCTTATGAAGCCATGTCCTGGTGTTGTATGCATAAGGTTTTCTCTATAAATGACATAGACTTTTCTATCTTTGAGGAATTTCATGAATTGCCTCATGATTTCTCTCCTTATTTCTTCCCTTATTTCTTTCTTATCTAGTATTTCTTCTCCCATTTTTCTGTGTTAGTTTTGATATTGGGAATATGAACTCTTAAATTTCTCACGAATGTGTACCACCCATTTTTCTGAGAGTTTTGCCCAGAAGTTATGTCTTTGTGGTGTATCATCCCAAGTGAATGCGAAGTTAATGAGTTCTTCTGCTAGTGACATGGTGAACTTTCGTTCAAAGCCTCTTGAGTCATGTAGCAGTTTGATTTGAATCCCATATGTAAAGCCTATATAGTTATTTTTCTGTTTGAAACCGTTAACATAAGACCAGTTGTTTATGCTATCCATTATGTTTTCTTTATATCTACAATAGACTCCTTCGTTTTTAAGGAATTTCACGAATTCCCTTATTATCTCTCTTTGTTTTTCTTCTCCCATTTTTATTCTATGTTTTCTATGCCTCTTTGTGCTAGGTGTATGATTTCGTTTTTATGGTGTGCCACGTTACCGCTTGTAAGTTTCTCTGCTGTATCCTTGATGGATTCAAATAAGTTCTTGCATTGTATTGGGTTATTCATCTTCGCCTCTTGTGGGAAGACGTTGCCCACGTAGACACCTTCTTCATATTTAAGTTTTTCCCACTCATATATGAGAAGCCAAGCCTCATTTGGGATTTTAAACTTAGCTAGGTCTAGTTCTATTTTTGACATTCTATCGTACTGAGGTGCTTCTAGTGTTGTGTTTGGGTGTTGTTCCTCAACTTTTTTCTTGAAGTCCTCTTTTATTATATTATCGATGTTTTTATTGAGTAAATTCCTATTCCACTCGATGAATGCCATTATTGCGTATATTACAGCTATTAATGTGTTGAATACTGGCAAGTATAGTGCAGCAAGAAGTATTGGCCCATCTTCTTTCTTGATTTTTTCCTTTTCCATTGTAGCCATTTTCATTGCTCCAAACACTGAAAGGGCGTAAACGATTACTAGAATTAGTGTTACTATCATAATTTTATTCTCCCCATTTATTAAGTTTATTTACTGTTAAAAGTTCAAAGTATTCATGCCAATCCAAGTCAACTTTCTCTGGTTTATGGCAATCTGTCAGTTCGATATTCATATATTGGATGCACTGCATTGGTGTTATTGTACCTTTTTCAGCCTCAAGGTGGTGTTTTGCGCACAATGCAGCCCCATTGGATAGGTAGTATCCTCCATTGAAGAACAGTCTTCTATCCATTATATGATGTGCGTCCACTGCTTCGCAGTTACAGTTTGGGACGCAGCATTTACCGTTTGTCTTCTCTAAGACTTGTTTTTTAAACTCTTGTCTTGTCAAGAGGTCTTTGTCATCTTGTATCATATTCATATTATATTTTTATGCTTATTGCAAAGATACCAAAAATAAATGAAATAACCAAGGAAATGGAGAGGTTTTTAAGGTTTATTAACTATTTATGTGTATGAATAATAGGAAAGTATACATAAGTCCAAGGCAATATGGGATAATAAGGGAATCAGAGTGGAACTTGCACTATGGCGGTGGCAGTTGGAGGGGTGATGGCAAGGAACACACCTTAGAGCCTCATTATAGTGACAACAAGTTCAACATGGTTGGTCGTGACACTGGGCATTTTGGCAGTGGCACATATTTTTCCACATACAATTTTTCAAAGAGTATGAGAGAGCCATTGGAGAATAGCATGGGTAATGAAGACCCTCATTTCATCAAGATAGGTGATGGTGTATACCGTGTTGACTTTGACCTTTACAAGAATTTATACAAGGTAAGAAGTGAGAAGCAAGGTGACATGTTATTTACGATGATGGAGAACTTGAATAACATGTATAATAAGATATGCCAGTATAGGGGTAGGTTTGAGGATGGTAGAGAAGCAAATTACAACAATGCTAGGAACTATCAGATTATAAGTAGGAATGCAAGGGCATTGGGTTTGAGGTGTCCTTCATATTATCAGTTGACAAGAATGGCTCAAGAGCATGGCAAGAACGATGAAGCTGTTCAGTCATTTTCGACATTGTTTATGGAGTGGAACGGTTATAATGGTGTGAATGTCAGTGGCATTGAGCGTTATGACAACACTTTGCATGGTTCTGTGATATATGACTTATCCAAGGTTAACACTGACATGGAGCAAGTTAATCCAACTAACTTATTTGCTGGGTTTGGTGACAGTATGTATAACAATACGATTGCAGCCGACAGTTTCTCAGATGATGTCCATGACTCATTGAGAGGAAAGGATTTGTTATGGGGTAGCAAGTTAAATGAAATGCCGTTACCTCAAGCAATGAGGCTCTTAAAGAATTATACTGATTATGGCAATATATTGAGTTCATATACTATTGGTAAATTAAATCCTGACCTTGCCAAGAGGTATTTGAGGTTGATATATGTTAAGAATCCTAGTACGTATTGGACTGAGGGTATTAATGACATAGTATTAGGCGGTGATGAATCGAAGTATTACATTAAGCTGATTGACAAGTATGGTGCATATTATTGGGTTAATTATTATGATGAAAGAAGTCATAAGGGTTATACAATAAGTGGTTTGGAATCGTTGTTAAGTAATTTTGCCAACAATCTTAACTGGTGGAATTACAACAGCAATGAAGAGATAATGGCGGCAAAGAGGGAATATTGTGAGAAATTAATGTCTTATATGCAGAGGGATTTGACTGAATATGAGCAAGAGTACATAAACGAAGATTATTTTTACGTTGATGATGAACAGTAAGAGAATTCATGAGATTATAATGGAAGAGGTTAATGCGTTGGATTTCTTCAATAGCATTAATCAGCAAAGTGGTGAGTTAACACCTTGGAATCCAGAGACAAAGATGGAGAGGATGCAGCCAAGCAATGCTGCAAGGTCAAGGGGTAGTGTCCCTACTAAGGACATTGGTGTTATGCGAGGTTACAATGATTGGAGCAAGAATTTCCGTGATGCCATGACATATCCTCAATATTGTCAAAAATTTGGTTTAAGAAGATAGTAACATTGTTATTTTCGTTGATATTTATAGTATAATATATGGGAGTAATTAAGAACATAAAAGCATCGATTGACGATAAATCGTCCATGAGTGTCAATAACATTACGTTGTTGGCTTCTGCCCTTATGGGTGTAATCATGGGTCTTGTTATATGTTTTGTTCTCATATATGACGTTACCTATGACGGAAAGGTTGACACCAACTTGACTGACATGGGTATCTTCTTGTTATGTAGTGGTGGTTACATCATGGGTTCTGGTATTCCAAAGGCTTGGGTTGACGGTAAGATGAGGACTCGTTCTTGGGTTGAAGGAGAGAAGTTGCAAGCCGAGGCTGAAGAGGACTTGGAGGACTATCGTGCAGAGAGAAGAAGAGCCAGAAGGAAGAAGGATATGATTATTGATATGGAAGATAATTCTTCTGAGGAAGAAAGAGATAATATATAAAACGTTAGATTATGAATAAGAAGGTTTTATCTTTTATAGAGAAATTAGAAGGTTATAAGACAGCTATTAAGCAATTACACTGGGATGCGAAGAATATGTCCCAGCATGAGTTATGTGACAAGATTGCCGATAGGATTGCTGATTTTCAAGACCAAGTATCTGAGGTTGAGCAGTCTATAACTGGCAAGTTGAAGATTAACACTTTCAAGCCAACTGACTATAAGATTAAGGATTTGAAGTCATTTGTTCAAGATGTTTTGGATGAGACCAACACTTTCTACAAGGGTATTAAAGATGAGGGTGACACTTATGTCGGCATGGCTAGTGACTGTGAGAGTTTCTTGTCTGATATGCAGCGTAACTTATATCTTGTTAATTTTACTATGAAGGAAGATTTTAAGAGAGAGATTAAGTCAATGTTGAGTGAATCTATGCCAAAGAATTTGGCAAAGCACGATGAGGTTGACAAATTCATGGGCAGGAGACCTAAGACCATGAAGGCTAGGATAAACCAGATTTACAGAATTGTAAAGAAGTATGGTATTGACTCAAAGCTTTACAATGATGACCACTGGCAAGCAAAGGATGACTACTATAGGGCAATTAGCTCATTGGGTTGTGATTTTTCAATGCGTCCTTGTGGCGACTCTAGCAAGTTGGATGATTGGGATGACATCACCTCAGACGGTGGTTACACCGATTATGGTGAGGATGGCATGCCACGTTCAAAGCAGTATGCTGTTAAGATAATGTACGATGATGGCATGAACATTGGTGGTTACATTAAGTTCATGGCTGCTGGTACTGTTGAAGACCCATTCAAGGCTTATGATACTTGTATGATATTATGGCCAAAGAACAACCGCACATTGAAGGGTGAGGGAATGGTTCAAGATTCAATTGAAGAGTATGGTGATACACCAAAGTCTAGAGGAATGATGGGTGCTGCTGCAAAGCGTGCGGTAATGAGAAATGGTGACACTAGTGTTTACCAGAACGCCTTGGACAGTCTTGGAAAGAGAAATAGCACCAAGGATGATTATAATGATATGCAAAGGGGATTTGAAATGGAGAATAGACAAATCAAGTTAAGTGAGGCAGAGCTTAAGCAAGTCGTTAAGGAAGCTGCAATACAAGTTTTAAAGGAAACCCCATTGGATTATGACATCGACAATTTCAGTGGAAGATGGACTAAGAGTGAACCTAGTGATGAAGAATTGGCATTAGCTGACTCAAGGGCAAATGGTGATTATTTGGATGACCCATTCCATGCGCCTAACAGTTGGGATGACGATGAATGGGTAGATGGTGACAAGGATATGGAGAATGATTATTCTTGGGGTTTGTATCAACGAATGAATAATGTTGGAAAATCACCAGTTGACCGTCAACATGACATCATGGATGCTGCTCAAACTAGAAGAGACCATGCAGCTTATTGGACTGATAAAGATAATGAGCGTGGTAGAAAATTGATGGATAAATGGATTAATGGTAAGAGAGATACAGATGAATTGGGTGATGTAGATTTCTCTTACAACCCATATAGGTACAATGAAGGGAAAGAGTCAATAAAGGTTACTGAGTCTGAGTTGAAGACACTTGTTAGGGAGGCTGCAATGCAGATTATCAACGAGTACAATCAGAGAATGGCTAAGACCAAGGGATTTGTCAAGTCAACTCATGGTCACAGAAGTGGCAAGAGAAGAGAGGCAACTCCAGAGGAAAGAGCTGAAGCAAGGAGAAGATTGGGAATTAAGGAACCTGAGACAGTTGAGCAAGAGTCAATCGAGATAAAGCCAGAGAATAAGGGAAAGTTCACAGCAACCAAGAAGGCTACTGGGAAGTCAACCGAAGAGCTTACTCATTCAAAGAATCCTTTGACAAGGAAGAGAGCCATCTTTGCTAAGATGGCAAAAAGAGGTTGGAAGCCTTTGAAGGAGAGTGATTATATGGACGATGGAGACCTTGAATCACAGTATAGAAAGAATCCAGATTCTATGTGGACATATGGACAGTCAACTGTTGACCCTTATACTGTTGATGGATTAGAGCCAAATCAAATAAGGCATGCTGGAAATGGTAATATAAAAAATGATAATAATGCTTCTTGGGATTATTTTGACGCAGTTTCTAACGGTGCTGATATGAAAATGAGAAATAGATTAGATGCAGCATATAAAGAAAGAACAAACAATTCTAGTTTTAACGGCATTAGAAAAAACTTAGATATGGATGCAGCATTTCCACAAACAGCAAACGAAAGATTTAAACAAGATTTAGACAAGCAATGGAAAGACACTCAAGATATTGAAAAGTATTCTAGGCAAGCTAATTCAAAGCCATTGCATAGAAAAGGTAGTTTAAATCGTGTATAAAAATAAATTGTTTAAATAAAGAAAGAGTAACTAGGGGATGGTTACTCTTTCTTTTTATTGTTTAGAAGTCTGCGAGTACATCGACAGTTTCAGCGTAGTTATACTGTATATCATCGAAGACAAATCCACCAGTTGAAGGTGTTTTATCTGGGATTTTCTTAAAGTGCAGTCTCATGTCTGCTGAGTTAAGTGTCATTAGGTTTTCTATTGACTTTGGTAGTATACCTTCTTCCTCGAATTCAACCACCTCGTCATTTGTGATTTCCTCAAGTGCCTCAAGATACTTCTTATTTTCCTCTTGGAATAGAGCGTAGTTCTCTTCTTCCTTTTCCTTCTTATATTGTTCGACAAGAGCATCCCAATCGATTCCGCATTCCTTAACGAATGGTGGAACTTCATTAATCTTAACCCAATATTCGATTTCCTTCTTCTCAGGAGTCATTAACTGTTCGTATGTGTCTTGGTCTCCCTCCTTGTTTGGATAACCGCTTACGAGCCTTGATTCTTCCTCAGTGAAATACTGCTTATCCTTTGGATTGGTTACGAGAATCTTGTTTCTGATGTCTGGGTGGAAGCATACCAACAAAGGTCTGATTCTGTTATTGAATTGGTCAATGTATTTCTCCACGTTATATTCAAGTCCCTCATAATCACTGCAAAGAACATCTTCCTCCATGTCAAGGATTTGGTTTGGCACTAGCTTGCAGTTAAGTATGATTTCATCCTCATCAAAGGCTTTTGTTCCATACTTTTCCTTGGCTAGGTCAAGTCTTGTCTTCTTATCTTTCCAACCATTTGCCTTGAATTCCTTTGTATATTCCTTATACAGTTTTTCAAGTTCCTTTGTTATTTCTACTTTTTCCCCATCATTATAATAGTAATAATGTGTGACACGTTTAACATCGGAATGTCCTTTCTTTGTACCTGTATTGATATAGAATACGGTATCGCCCACGTTCACTTCAAGTTCTTCATTGAGTGCGAGTTCATACCATGCTTGGCGTGATTTCTTTGAACCAGCCTTGGTAAGTGTCTTGCAATCATCTTGATATTCCTTTAGAGTCTTCTTTATATTACCCTTTGATGCGATGTCCTTGATAGGGATTTGGTAGTTATAAATCTTCTCAATGTAATCGTAGTAGTTTGACAAGAACTTATATCCGTTATTACGTAGAAGAAGGTCAACGCCCTCGTCAATGAATTTCTCAAGGTATCCACTCATCTTTCTTGACTTGATGGTATTACCGACTTTCTTTGTCTTACCATCTGGCATCAAGTCAGCGTAGTTCTTTCTTGCGAACTGTATACAAGCATCACAGTATTCGTCAATGCCAAGACCCATCTTATTGACACCTCCGTTATATGCTTCTGCAAGGTAGATGTCCTCAAACTCTGCTACATCGGCTTCCACTCTTGTGTATGCCTTGCCCTTGACTGAGTTTCTACCTCTACCATTGCTTATATATGGATTGTCCTTTGTATATCTGAAGTTTTCCTCCCTTGGCATTTGGAAGTTGAAACCATCGGTATCACCCACGATTGGCTCATATCCAATTGACCTGAAGTGTGAAATCATAAGTCTCAATGCCATTCTGCTGATACAAGTTGTCTTCTCTGCTGCAATGATGTCTCCGAATGGGAATACGTTTGGTGAACCATAGCCACCGAAGAATGAGTTTGCGAGAATCTTAAGAGGCAACTGTTTCTTATCGTTACCACTCTTTTCAGCATCCCAATATCTGATTTCCTTTTCGAGTTTTTTTCTTTCATCCTCATCCTCACAAATCTTAAGAAGGTTCTTGAATTGGTCGAGTTTATCTCCAGCTTCGCCTTTAAGTCCCTTATATTTCTCACGTTCTGTTAGGATATACTCAAGGAATGAAAGCATGACGTTCATAACGTCAATAGGAGTTGAGATATGCCATGTAAGGATTACTGATGGATAAAGTGAGTTATAGTCAAGTTTCACGATACGGTCAACGTAACCTGTTTTAAGAAGACGTGAAAGACCACCTGTGAAACGTCTATTTGGTGATGCTGCTGGCACTGCCAAGTCATTTTCATAGCACCAAGCAAGCATGATAAGTTTCCAAATACCTGCTGTACCCATTGTACAAGCTCTTGAGAAGTTGGTTGGTAGCATTTTACCAACGAGGAAGTTTGACTCATTGAGTTTATCTTCCACCTTATCAGTTTCCCAAAGGTCATCTAGAAGGTATCTCTCAACGATATATCTACCGCTTACGAGGTTATAGTTTTCCAACAGAGGTTTCTTTTCTGTTACTCTATACCAATCTCCGTCATCTTCGCAGAGACCATATCTTTTTTCCTTGTCCTCCCAAGTTGTTCTGATTTTATCACCTGGAACATAGACTCTATTTTGTTTCTTTAACTTGAGGTATTTTGTTACGTATTTCAAGTTAGAGTTCTTCATATTTGAGTCTATTGCTTGTGCTCTTCTTGCAGCATGCAATGAATCAAGCACATTATGTCCCCACATGATAGTTGGGTAGTAGTATTCTACCTCTCCACCGAGTTTAAGGACTGATTGTTTCTTCTTCTTATAGATTGCGTATCTAAAATATTCTAGTGATAATTGAGAGAAATCTATTCCATAGTGTTCACAACGGACAATGAAGAAGTTCCAGTCAAAGTTTTCTGAGTTATGACCGACCACCGTATCTGGTTTCAAGTCAGCCAATATCTCCAAGAATTCTTTGATTGCATTAATTTCGCTTCTATCAAGTTCTTCCTTTGTGTTTCCCTCTACTTCAATTATCTTCTCATATCCTTTATTGGTTCTGATACCAATCTGATTGATTCTGTGGATTTTAGGGTTAAGACCTTGTGTTTCCAAGTCGAAGATGAATCTATTGAGTTGGTTATAGGCATCATAGCCTTTAAAGAGTCTACGACCAGTTGCAATCATATATTGTTCAATTGGTGTGACTCCCATGAATTCCCTATTGGAACTGTTCAATGATTCATCTTTTTTCTGTTTCGGATGGATTGGGGTTCCAGCCTTGGAGAAAAAACCTTGGAATGTTTGGTTTGACATTGGAACTGTGGCATAGAAGAGGTATTTGTAGCCACTTTCTAGTCTTTCGTGTTCTGTTCCGTCACTGTTTTCGGTAATGAGTCTCTTTACCTTGATACCGTAGTATCTCAATTGTTTTCTGAGTTCTGCCCTATTTCCGTTGAACATTCGGATGGCAGCACTGTGTTTCACCCAGATGAAAGGTTTGAAGTCATCTTGTTTGATTCTTTTCTCTCCCTTGTCATTTACGTAGATGATGTTAACTTTCTTCTCATCGTAGGCACATTCAATGGATATGATATGTTCCATTGGGTCATGTCCGTTAAGGAAGGTGTTAACAACCTCTGTTGTGATTTCCTTCATGGTTTGAATTGTTTTGCTTATGTTATTTTCCAAACTTAGAGACATACCAAGATGTCATCAGTTTTTTAGATTTTTGCAAAGATATTAAAAAAATGTTAAAAAAACAAATATTGGCTAAAAAAAACTTTAGAAAGTGTGTGATATTTATCAGTAATAAATAGTTTTTATAAGGACAATGTTAGTGACAATCGGAGAAATAATTAAGAGGTTTAGGACTGAGGGGGCTTGTGTTAAGTTCTCTCCAGAGACCATTGTTCACATGGCTAACGTAATAGGCTATACCAAGAGAAGAATTGGTGGCAAGGTTGGTTATGACAAAAGCCTTATAACTGCCATTTCGCAGCGTTTCAAGGAGGCTGTGGACTACGAGAAAGGTCTTGGTATGAAGAAGGCTCAGAAGCCTTTAAAACAGCCTCAGATGCAGCCTAGGCAGTTAAATTATGTCGGCTACAATGGTGAGAGGGACAATGTTGATTATGAGTGGGAAAAAAACGAGAACAGAAAGATGAAACGAATAAATATAAATGAATCCCAGTTGCATTTGATTAATGAGATTAATCATTTGGCAGAGAAGAGTAATGTAACCATATGTAGTCTTGAGGATTTCAAGTCATTGGTTTCAAGTATGGGTATAAATGATGGGAATGTTGAACAATATGTAGGACAGTATTGTTTTATTGAGATTGGTTCTTCTTATCCTAGAATATATACGGAAATGCAATTTTCGAATGTAAACGTAGTGAATGGCAAAGAATATACTCCAAAGGAATTTTATAAAGTTGGTCAGTGGTATTTTGCCAATGAGCATACGAATGTTATCAAATTAGAGTTCGATGATAATCAAGAAATGAACAATAAAAATCCAAATTTGGGTAAAGACCCAAGTTGGAAACCTAGTCATGGTGAAACTTCAAAGGAATTTGCAGCAGCGCACAAAAGAAGAATTGGTGATGAAAAGGGTAATCCAATGAATGTTACTGCTGTGGCATTAAGGAAGAATGAAATGAAGCCAGAGATTTGGGATGAGTTAAATCAGAAAAGTCTTGAAAAGAAGGGTGAGCCATATAAGGGCAAAAAAGTGTTCTATTATGGTCATGGGAAAAACGTTAATGATGAATTAATTAATAGATTAAAAGATTTTGTTGATAAAAACTTGGCTACTAATCCAAACCTTAAGTTTGTGTTACATTGTAGAGCTGGTCAATCTCGTTCTGGTGCCGTTGGAGTTTATCTTGCAAAGAAAATAGGTCAATATACTGAAGATTTCCTTTCAGAGTATGGAGACCAGATAAAAATGCCAAGAATGAAAGATAACGGCAAGAGAAGTAAGAGTTATCCTCATCAAAATATGTTAAACGGTTTATCAAGGGCAGAAGGGTGGCAAGATTTAACTGGAAAGCGTCAAGCAACCAAGGCTGCTGAAAGATGGTGGTATCCAGAAATGATGAATTACTTAGAGAAAAACAATAAATAATATGTTAGTTTATTTAAATGAAAATAAGCCAAAAAAGATATTTGTAGACGAGTCCAAAATTCGTCTATTAAGAGAGCGTTTCGATGAGAATGCAAAGGATGAGGGTGGTGTATACAGTATAAACAATATCAGGAAGGGAAGAAATTCGCCAAACACTTACATGGATGCTGATTATAATTGGAACAATGATAATGGTGATGATGGTGTTTATGCGGACTATACTCCATATGGCAGACAAAAGGGTTTATTGAATCCTCTTAATGCGAATTGGATTCAGTTAAAGAACAATATGCCATATAGTGCTCAGAAAAATGCTCGTTATAAACAAATATCTGATGCTGACATGCCTAACTACAACCCTACTTCTGATGATGAGTTCATAAGGCACAACGGTATACTGTATATGCCTACCAAGCGTAGAATCATGCAAGGAAAGGGTGATGTGATTAAGGGTAAGTTGACACCAGATAAAATTTATATCAGTACTGACTTGAAAGGTCAGAAAACCTTTATTGATTGTTACAACTTAACCAAATTGGGTGTTAACAACACAAAGCTTGCAACCATGATTGCCCACACATATAAGGGTAAAGAAGCAGGATATGGCGATGTTAATAACTTCAAACTTCGTGTAACTGGCAATCTTATTCGCAATGAATATGCTAAAAAAATTACAGAACTTATCAAAAACACTGGAGAATTATATAATTTCAATCCTACATATATTATATTCCCTCAGTCTTCTAGTAAGTTTAACGACTATATAGCTGAATTCTTGCATAAAGATGTTTACCCAAACGCTAAAATGTTACCTAGGGACATTTTGAAGAAGGTTGATTTATGGGAATTTGACTATAAGGATATTATATATCAAACCATTGAAAATGCTGAAAGCAAAGATAACAGAACAAAGTATAGGAAAGTATATTCACAATACCCTCAGCTTAAACAAGACTTCTTGACCGAATCTTTGATTAGGCGTTTAACTGAAATATTATCAAACAAGCTTGCTAGGGCATTAAATGGTATAATAAAAAGTGTAAGTCCTGATGAGATTAAAAGAATTAAACCAGGAACTCCAGAGTGCCCTCCATTTATTAATAACTTCAATAACAGGTTTTTACAAAAACGTGGTGTTGGATTGAGTGATGACGAAAAGTATAGGGCATATTTGCTTGAGAAAATTTGGTTTTTCATTACAGATGACATTTCAGAAATTGAAGTCGCATTGGAGAGAACTAATTTCTTAGATGAAGAAGAGATTCAAAAGTTCAAAGAAAGGTTGCTTTTGTTAACGTTCCAAGCTACTTTCAGGAGGAATGATGTAGGAACATTTGTTGGAAGATTTAGTTCTAGAGGCGGTGAAGATAGAACACAAAACTTTAGTGATATAGGCACATTCGATAACTCATTTGTTGAGGGTAATATAAAAATCAATTATGATGGAATCGCAAAAATCGCTGCATCTAACGACACGATTAAAAACTATGACAAGCCTACTAGATTGGGATTAAAGAACCAGTTCCAATTTAATAATGACTATGAAATTAATGGCATGTTTAAGCCATCTGATAGATTTATTATCATAGATGACAACTATGCTAGTGGTGCTAGTATTAGAAATGCTGCTAGGGTTATCATGGAATTAGGTATTCCAGCAAATAATATAATTGGTTTCACTCCTGGTGACATGGGTGGTGCTAGTAGTGGTGGTAAAATGGGTGCTGATATACCTGAGAACAGTGCTGAAGAATATCTAGCATATAATCATGTCAAAAACAATGCATATCAAGATTTACCTCTTAATGTTCAGCAAATGTTGCAAAACACATACGGCAAGCTTAACAAAGATGCTTTACATGCAATGCAGAACAGAACTAGGGCTAGACAAGCTGGCAACTTGGGTAAAAAGTTCCATGAATACACAAGTTCTAATGAACGAGTTCCATTTAATACATTTGGTAAATTGGATATTCAGCCACAACAGATTTACAGAGGAAGCAAAGGTCAAGGAAATGGTGGTGGTAGAAGACCATACACTGATGAGGAACGTGAGAAAGTCATCCAAGCAGCAAAGGCTAAAGAAAAAGAATTAATTGGCTACAGAGACGCAGCAAAATATAGGATGAAGACAGCCACTTCTGATGACGAACTTAGATTCTTCGCCCAGAAAAAGGCTGAATATGACAAGAAATTGCTTTCTATTAGAGCAAAGATTAGCAACCTTAGAAAACATAGGGTTATGACACAAGGAGCTAAAGATAGGGCAAACATGAGGCGTAGGAGTAAAATGTAATATGAAAAAAAGAAAATGCAGTCATTTGGTGGCTGCATTTTTTTCTTTAACACGTTGTCTAATCATCTTCTTAAACGCTTTTACCTCTTCATCGGTGGCATATCTCAAAGTCTCAAATTGAGGGTCTAATTTGAATCTTAGCCCCATTTCGAAGGTGTTCTTAAATGCTAGGGTTGTTGTTTTAGCATTAATCATTCTCCATACTGATTTTCCATCTTGGTCTAGGAACTCGCATTGCCAGAAACCATTAAATTTCTTGTCCATATATTATAAGTTTTTGTAAAGATACGAAATTTACTTGATTTAGCCAAATTTATTAAGATAATAAATATTCTTTTAACGTATTTTAAATATTTATAGTAAATTAAGTACTTAAATATTTCAAAAATTATGGCAAATAAACAATTTATAAGACATTTAGAGTTTTATGGCTATCCAGACCAAAATGGATACAGCAGCGAAGCTAGTTGCTGTGATTGTGTTGATTTGTCTGAGATTATAAAGAAAAATAAGCAGCAAGATAAAGAAATTGAGTGCCTTACACATGAAAAGGCAGAAAAGAAAGACCTTGATGCTCTCTCAGCAACCGTTGAGACCGTTATCTCAGCCCAGTCACAAATCAACATGGCATTCGCTGACGCAATCAGTGGAATGGCTGAGGATATTGAGGCTTTGAAGGAAGCTGACGAACAATTTGCAGAACAATTGAGTGCAATGACTGAGGGCATTAACGAGGTTACAAGTGGTCTCAGTGATGCAATGTGTGGTATACAAATCCTTGGCCATGAGATTGACGATTTAAGTGGTACTGTTGAAGACCTTAAGGAAACTCTTGAGAACGACTACGCAAAGAAGGATGAAGTAGTCACAAAGGACTGGATTGAAGAACAAGGTTATCTAACCGTTGAAAGCGGAGATTCAAGATATGCCAAGATTGAAGACTTGGAAGACCTTGCTGAGATTGTAGAGAGTGCTACAACTGGTATCAATGACGAAATTGATGAAATCAACGAGAAACTTGATGATTTCAGTGGTAAGGTTACAACTGAGATTGATGAAATCAATGACAAGATTGACGAGTTTAGTGGCGAGGTTACAACTGAAATCGAGGAAATCAATGATAAGATTGATGAACTTCAAGAAGAGGTTAGTGCAAACACCGAAGACATTGCAGAGTTGCAAGAAGAGGTAAGCGCAAATACTGAGGACATAGCAGAACTTCAAGACGAGGTGAGCTCAATCACCGATGACCTTGCAGACTTGCATGAGCAAGTAGATGCAAACACTGAGGACATTGCAGACTTGCAAGATGATGTTAGTGCTATCACTGAGAACATCGAAGAGATATATGACATTCTCGACACCAAGGCAAGCATTTCACAACTTGAAGAGCTTCACGATGAATTGACATGTGAGATTGAGAGACTTGACAGAGATAAGGCTGACAAGACAGACCTTGAGTTTGTAAGCGGTGCTGTTGATGACCTTAGTGACAAGCTTGATGCTGAAATCCAGAGGTCAAGTGGCGTTGATGAAACCATGCAAGCAGAGATTGATGCTCTTAGCGGTGACATCGCTACATTGTCTAGACAAGTAGAAGGTTTGGATGATAGAATCGCAGATGTTGAAAGCGGTCTAACAAAGGAAATCGCTGATAGAAAGCAAGCTGACGAAGAAATCATTGGTACAAGTTCTGACACCAAGGATGCAATCACAATCTATGGCGCAAGGAAATACGCTGAATTCGTTAACAGAGAGACCCTTGACGATGCAAAGGAATACACCGATGAGAAGGTTGGTAACTTTGAGGCTGAACTTTTGAATCTCAGTGCTGCAACTGACTTGAAGTTCAGTAGGTATGCAACCAAGGATTATGTTGATGAAAGATGCCAAGTTACCGAGGCAGAAATAAAAGGTGAGTTCTTCCCAGCATTGAGTGCTGAAACAGAAAGAGCAACCCAAGCAGAGTTGAACATCAATACAGACCTTCAGATATTATCTAGTGAGGTTTTGAGTGGTTTGACTGAGATTGCTCACAATGCAACAAGATTGAATGCAATCACTGATTGGGATGGTGAGACTCCAGAAGACTACCCAAGTTGGGCTGCAACCCATCCAAATGCAAAGGGTATTCTTGATGTATTGCACAGAGAGTTCCATCAGCTTATAGACACATTGACACAGAAGGGTATATTACCTTAATATAAAGAAAAAAGAGTGAGTCTGAAATCTCACTCTTTTTTTTATTTTTATCTAAGCATATCATGAAGATATTGTTCTATTGCACTTTCTATTCCATTATTATTGTATCTCAAAAATGCTTTTATTTTTTCAATTATGACACCACTATCATATTTTTTAATAGAGTTATTAAATATTTCTTTTAAATTTTTCATATTGTTAATTTTTTAATTCTGATGCAGAGATACATAAAAAAATCGAGATAACCAAATAAATTACCTCGATTTAACATTAATTAACATTTTATGCGAAAATACGTTAATTGTTGTTTTTCCCCTTTCTTAGTTCTCCAATTGGTCTCAATATGTCTTGGAATCCATCAATCTTGCCGCCAATATATTCCTTGCAATAAGATACACGTGTAAGTCTGTTCCTATATCTCTGGTTGTCAGCAGATTTCTTATCTCTACCTTTACCATCGAAAACAGTACCTCTTACGTTTGGATTCCTTGACAATGCTTGCCCAAACTTACTATGCGCTGTCTTGATATAGAGTCTGTAATCATGTTCATCATCCGATAGAGACTTAACAATACCGCCAACGAAATTGAATATAATGGTACTCAATCCCAATCCTTGATAATCTGGTAGTATCACAATCCTAGAAATTGAACAACCATATGGTATACCCTTTCTTGGAGTATTTAGAATACCCACAAATGCCACTGGAACGTTGTTCCATTCAAACAGTAAACACTTGCATGATTTGTTAAGTTCTGATGTTAAATAATGACTCTTATCAAATAACATTGATGTCCATACTGATGCTTCTACTCGTCTTACTGTAAGTTTAATCTCAGGCCTCTGACCCTTCGGATGATTTATCTTTACTGTCTTCAAAACTCTCTTTCATTTTCTTAATCTTATTTTCAAATTGTTTCAGTACTTCATCTTTTCTTTCTTCATCTTTCCTAAAACAATTTCTACACATTGGGTATATCCAATGGTTTTCCACTATTGGTTTTTTGATGTGTTTTCCACATATTTCGCAAGTATTATATGACTTTTCCTCTGCTTCGTCAATCATCTTACGAATTTCTGGTGTGTATTTGGAGAGATATATTCTTAATCCACCAAATTTCTCCTTGACTTGGTGAACCTCAATCTTATTTTCGTCATCCTTGTCCTTATTGTACTCAGTGACGTAATCTAACACTGGTTGGTATAAATCTTTCCAACCCTTTCCACATTCTACACCATATAGCTCATAGGGCCATTTGGGTTCTACCTTGGGTCTGTTTTGTCTTTCCTTTCTAGCTCTTTCTACTTCCGCAAGGAATTTCTTTCTTTTCTCATCGTCCATGATATAAATTGATTAAATCGTCTGCAAACATCCAGCCCTTAATCTTATTCAACGGTACTCTTCCCTCACCAAACTTACCATAGGCGAAACAATTATCACCCATTTTCTTCCTTTTTTGGAAGATGTCGAGATTAAAGTCCGTATTATCAAAGAATACTTGCCAGTAGTCAGTAACAACATGTAATGTGGTGCTGCCACTCAATCTACCTTCAGCCAATAACAAGACCTTCCTCATTTGTTCCTCGTCAATAGGAAGGTCTTCAACACTATTCCATTTCAATTCTTCCATTTGGGTATATTGTAAAGTTTATGTCAATATATGTGACTCTGTAAAGTTCTTGTTCTAGTCTGCGTATACTCTCTGTTAACTCTTCAATTCTCTTGTTAAATGTATCTATTTCTAGTGTCATGGTACTTCTACTGCTTCAGTTAGTATGTCGATGTCCCTTGGTGATTGGTATACGTTATAGTCCTTTATATCCTCGTATACCATCTTCTCCATTTCTACCTCTCCGTTTTCATCCCTATGTTCAAGGTTGAACATATAATCTGGTTGTAGCCATTCTACGATGTCAAAGTGACAGCTTGCAATGATAATTTTCAATCCCTTTTGTCTTGCATATCTCTGCAATGCATGACTCATTGACTTTGCTGCCGACCTATTGACCACAGATGTGTATTCATCAAGCAATACAATGCCGCCATTTGCGTCATATATAGCCTTTGCAATATCCAACCTTGCTCTCTCTCCATTAGAGAGTTCTTGAGGCTTTCTGAGCCACGTAGGGACTGATGCAAGTCCCATACTAGATAGTAGGTCACAAACCTCTTCCTCAGTTAACCTTGGAAACTGACTTATAACGCATTTGCTATAGTCATACATTATTGGTTTTGATGTACCATAGACCTCATTTAGGATGGTTGACTTTCCACTACCACTCTTACCACAGATTAACAAGATGTTCCAATCATCCTTATTCATTTCTTCCATGTCTTCCTTGGATGGGATAGGAACTTCTGTTACCGTTTTCTCTCTGTTCTGAATGTCATAGTTGTCATAGAGGAATTGTGTGTAGTTGTCGTTCTCAATTTTGCTTTCTAATATAATCTTTCCCATTATCTTTGAATTGTTAATTTTTGCAAAGATATGAAAAAAATGTTAAAAAACCAAATTTTTAAACAAAAAAAGGTGTAATTTCACTTACACCTCTTGAAATCCACCTTCCTCTAGTAAAATAAATGCCTTTCTGCAATCGAGACAAGCAAATTCATCATTTATAATTGGATGCTCTTCTTGCTGACTATGACCAAACACTTGATAATCCCAAGGTAGTTTGTCATTAACGCTAAGACCTTCTACTTCCTTGGAATGTTGTGTTTCATCTGTCATTTCCATCACATCACACCACACAATACTACTGAACTGGTCCCAACCGCCTCTATAGTGTGATGCCTCACACAGTATCTTAATACCGTCTGGACTATCCGTTAGTTTGTTAAGACTTTCAACGGTAAGTTCGCCAATCTCTTCTTTGTGTTTCTCATACCATTGTGGTATAAGTCCAGCATGGGTGAAAAGAAATTTCTTATCTCCTATTGTCTCTTCGCAAGCGAGTTGGAAAAGGCTTCTGTGAGCACGAAACATTTCCTCTATATGGTAGGCGTTACTTGAGTCGTAACGTGACCTTACAAAGAAACTTTTCTTGTCGATGTATGGGAAATCGTGATTACCCAAAAGTAGGATAACCTTATCCTTGTTCTCACTCTTGAAATCGATTATCTCTTGGAAGTTTCTGATAGCTTCTTTCCTTGTGATACCCTCCCAAGGATACGAATCCAAAAAGTCCCCCAAAAAAACTGTTTTTGATGTGTTATCAAAGTGTTTCTCTATAGCATTTTTCCAGAAATTACGACCATGAATATCTGGTATTATTAACATACTCATTGTTTTATTATTTTTAAAAGCTCGTCAGTATCATTCAAAATATTTTCACCATTTTTGTGCGAAAAATATATCATTTTTATTCCATTTTTTTCACATAACGCTTTTTTAACACTGTCTCTAGCGATTCTTTCTTTAAACTCAGCTTCGCCACCAAAAAATTCTGTTGGCTCATAATGTTGTAATCCTTGACACTCGATTGCAATATTATATGACGGTAAATAAAAATCTATAAATAAATTTCCTTTGTATTTTAACCAAGGATATGTTTTCTGTCTTACAAAAGGTATTTTATTCTCTGATAACAAGCTAGAAATTATGTTCTCCAATTTACTTTCTTTACAATGTGGACATCCATGACCATGTAAATGGTTATCTGGTGTTTGCCAAAATTCACCATGAATGGGACACACTATGCGAACTTTTGTAGAATAATCCATGTATTCAACTTTGGAATAATCATACCTATCACCGTGAATTTTCTTCGAAAGTTGTACAAATTTATCTTTTGAAAATTTTTGAGTTTCTGCCATTGAAATTTTTCCGCACTTTGGACAGCCACTGCCATGCAAATGATTATCTGGCCTTACCTCAAAATCACCGTGTATTGGACATGTTACCCAAACATTCGTTTTGTTGTTTTTGTATACTACGTTGTCGTATGTGTATTTTCCATTGTGTATTTTTGTTGCTTTTTCCTCAAAAATTTCTTTAGTAGATGGATAGCTCTGGTGAGAGCAATATTTACACCCTTGTTTTTGATGAATAAGACTTGTTGGTTTAATTAGAAAATCACCGTGTATTGGGCATGTCACAATCATTTTTGTATTCATACCCATATACACAGATTTATCAAACAGCAATTTTCCATTATGAATTTCTAAAGCTTTAGAAATTATTTCTTCTTGTGTTATTTTTTTAGGCATACTTAAATTTCTTTTAATATAAATATTTAGTCGCCTATAAAAATACTCATTTTCATTAATCAACTATAATGCAATTATCAATATGTTTGTCCTTGAAGTAAGACATTAGAAGATATGTCAAGTCCCAAGACTCATTATAGTCCCATATACCTAGTGTCTGCCTTATCAAACAATCACGAACTCGTGTCAACACTAGTGATGAGCCGAAATGGTTTCTCAATTGAGTTTCCAAATAGCCAATCATACACTTGTTATGTAGTACGATGTCACTCTGGTGATAAAATCCATTCACCCAAACGTATGAACTTTTTCTAGCAGATGCCAAGAGATACATGTTTGACACCAACCTATCAAAGTAGCCCATAGTCTTCACAAACTTGATGTACTCAAGTACAATTTCCCTCCTAGTCTTCTTCCTAGGCTTATCAATCCACCTCATGTCTTCATGTTCTGGGGGTTTTAAATTGTTTAACGTATTAACTTAATATATCTCGAATAACCTTTATCTTTCAGACAAGATAAGAACAAATCAGCTAGTTCCTTCCCTTCTTCATGCAACTTTTTGGAGAAGTACCAATTTCCGAATAAATAAACGTTTATAATCAAACCATCATTTAACATACCATAGTATCCACTTACTTTAAAGGCATAGTCAGCAAAACTAGCATGTTTCCAAAAAGATATTGGTTCTCCAAAATAAAACATGGTTGTAGTATTGCGTTCCAAAAATGTCTTGAAACAATATTCCACCTCTGAGAATATACCCATTATTTTGGCAAACTTTATAAATTCCCTTGTGACGGTGTTGATATAAATGTGTCTATTCTTTGACATTGTACTTACTCTTCAATAGCTGTAGCTGTATTTTGTTGTTTAACTCTTCCCAAGATATTGGCTCATAGTTGTTGTTATCCACGCCAACGTCATATTGCATTGGATACGTGTGTATCAACCTTGGTATGTCTTGTCCTTTCTTATCTGGACCACTGTGTACATGCCCATAACACTGGTAAATCAGCTTCTTAGGCTCACGGTACACACCAGCATAGCAAAGGAATGGGTAATGGTTAAGCCAAAGCTTTCTACCTTCAACTTGAATGAACATCTGCCAAGATACGTACTTGAACAACTCTTGTTCAGCCGTTGATGACATGTTCTTTTGGTCATGGTTTCCCTTGATGAGGATAATCTCGCCATTTAACTGGTCTCTTATCTTCTTCCAAAACTCATAGCCTCCCCAAGCAAAGTCCCCAAGATGGAATACCAACCCATCGTGGGGTACTTTCTTATTCCAATTCTCAATGAGCATCCTATCCATTTCCTCAATATCCTTGAATGGGCGGTCACAAAACTTGATGATGTTTGAATGTCCAAAATGGGTTCACCTAGGTGTCGGAGGTGAAAAACACCTCCGACCCTTTATCAAATTTAAAATCTACTTTTGTTGACATATTCTTTATTAATTTTGCTGACGTATGATGGGGATATTTTTAATTCACTGCATATATCCTTATTTTTTACGCCATCATTTAACATGTTTATTATTTTCTTTTTTAGTATTTTACTTGTGGTATACTTGCTTACGAAAGTTTCATCTATTTTATCCCACTTTCTCTTCAAAACTGGAAGATTTACTGTTTTTTTCTTCAGTTCCGTCAATATTGTAGAATCCGAAACACATAATTCACTGTATCCTTGTTTATTGCGCCTTACATGATTTTCGTCATAGCCAACAACTTCACAAAACTCCTTTAAAATATTTTCCCATGAATTGTGTGTTTTAATTCGTATAAAACAATAATTTCTTTTATATTGCTTCTCAATATTACCATCACCATCAATAAATCCTATAACCAAATACTTCAACAGTTCTTTGTCATGATTCATAATGGTTTTTGGTGGATTGTATGTTTTGTTGTGTTTTATATCGAATTTTTTACATAACTCTTCTACAATTTCAGTATGTTTTGCAGCAACGCCAATACCTAACTCACCCCTATCGTCAAAATTTCCACTCCATTTGATGAAATTAGCGAATTTTTTTACTTGGTCACTGTCTTTCAATGCTAAATGAAATTTGATTCTGCCATTTTCAAAATGTCCGTCAGCCAAAAGAAAACCAATCCAATAATATGCTTCTGGTGTTTCATCAAGTAGTGATGACAAATCACATTTTCTACTTGCATTTTTTCTAGAGGCACAACTCTTGCATGTGGCACTATTTTTTTCAGCCAACCAGTATGCAGCATATGAACCATATTCCAATTCTTTGCCACATAATCTACAAATCCTTTTATATTTCTCCATAATAATATTACCATTTACTATAAATATAATATTCTTGTGGAAAATATTAATAGTCAGAAGTAAATAATTTCATATTTTGGCAAAGATATTGAAAATATTCGTATTTTCCAAATCTTGCATGTTAAAAAATCTTATAACAATATCTTCAAGTCCTCGATTACCAATGGGTTATCAATAAGTTCCATTGAGTCATCAGCATATGTAACAAACACGGAATGGTCTTCATTCATTGAAATAGTCTTTACATTATCCTTTTCTATCGTTTTTGGGATATATGTAAATAACGCCTTTGATAGGAATAACATGTCGTATATTGAAAGAGGTGTTATCATATCCGTAGAACCATCCTCCAATATTCTATTAAACTCTTTGTCCCTAATGGCGCAAGACTGTTTGTAGTTATCGATGAAAGTTTCCCACCTAAATAACAAATTAGATAACGTAGAATCATTTATTATAATCTTATTCCAACAATCATTCCATGTAATCGATGTCTCTGACTCGTGATTTGAAACATTGTCAATCTTCGTTCTTATCACAAACCAACATTCCCCTCCAAGTTCTTCAATAAGTGCTTTCTCGTTAGGGAACCTGACATCATCTATCACATAATCCTTGTTAATATCAATCATTTCACGAATTCGGTTCACGTGCCAGTTATTATTGTACTTCCTTATCAAGTCAGTACCGATAAACTGCAACATGTGTCTTACATCCTTTATCACAGTACCATTGCATGTTTCCATGACAATGTTGAACGGTATCTCTGTCTCTTCGGAAATAATCTCGCACATATCCCTACCAATCGTGACACCTATATCGTATTTTTCCGCTTTAGCCCTATTAAGTTCATCAATCGAAATATCCAATAGGTCAGCGCATAACCTTTTAAGTGGTAAGGCAAAATACAAACGTTCATATCCATATTTTTCGCATACTTTTGCTAGTTCTGTCTTGCCACTCTGTAATCTTCCGCATAACCCTATAATCATACCTTACTTTTGTTCCATAGCATTATCGATAATATCTATAAAGTCACCAATAGGAACATTACCACTGAGCTTATAGATAATATTGTCATTTTCATCCAAAAGCAAAATTGTTGGGACTGACCTGATATTGTATTTCTCTACAATCGTTTCACCTTCATCGTCATCTTCAATGTCAACACTTTTGAACTCAATGTCCTTGTATTTTTTCATTTCTGATACTTGCTTGAATGTGTTAGCAAACACATGGCAAGGGCCGCACCAGCTAGCCTTTGCGTCAATAATTTTCTTAATCATAATCTTTTTTTCTTTTTTAATAAGTTTGAGAAACTGTTTACCTTTCTCTTATTTGAACTTGCAGTATTGAAGTCTATCGTTGAACTAGTAAATATGGTTTTGTCAATTTTTTTTGCGTTCTGGACAATTGACTTGGCAGTGTCTTCATTGATTACCACCTTTGTAGTCTTACCCATTACCTTATTTACTTGGAACTCAATTCTTCTTAATATTGCAATACTGTTTATGTTTGATGTATCGAATTTTTCAAAGTCCTTTTCGTCAATGAATCCTAGTATGTTCTTTGCCCTTGTATATGCCACATACATAAGGTTGTACTCTTGTCGTATTTCCCAGTCTTTCTTTGCAGCCTTGCTTGGCATTAAGGATTCACAAGCTATAAATACATTGTTAGCCTCTAATCCTTTCGCCTTATGGATTGTTGATAGAGAAATACCATCCTTTTTATCCTTCTTTGGGAAGATTTCGTCAATTTTATTGATAATTTCCTCTGAGGTGTTAATATTCTCCGCAAGAATCTCAAGAGCACGTATCATATCCAGCTTATTCTGTATCTGTGGGGAATTTATGGCTGTTTCAGCATCAATTCCAAACCTATCCATCAACTTGTTCCTAGATACGAACAAATCATCATATAATCTTACAAAGACACCATCTTTCTTGCAGTCAACATTCAATTCCTCTTGCTTTGTACTCTTTACGATTGCCTTGAGGTTGTTACCAATGTCCTTTCCTCTAATGAATGCTTTCTTGCCTAATTTCAAGAATTCATTGTATATCTGGACTAGTGGCGCATTGTTCCTACATAGAATCATATCACCATCTTTTACCATATCCAATGTGACGTTCCTAACGATTCTGCCATCAACGGCATTTTCAGCAGCCTCAATTGACGGTACAATCTTCTTAGCAAAGTCCACGATACTCTTGCCACAACGATATGATATACTGAGTGGAAGACACTTTGTGTTTGGAATTGATTTCAAGGCATTGAATGATTCTGGGTCTCCACCGCTAAATGCGTATAGCATCTGACTTGAATCACCAACACTCATCATCCTTGTACCCATCTTGAAGCATTTCAAGACCAACTCCCTTTCTGCCTTGTTCATGTCTTGGCACTCATCTACCATTATGAAGTCAAATAAGAGTCCTAGAGGCTTTAAAAACAGTACGTTGGGCAACCATACCATATCAGTGTAATCAATCGTTTCTAGGGCACTTTTACCCCATTCCATGACCTTCAAGGCAATCTCCTTCTCGTCTGCGATTGTGTCTATTCCATACCTATCCTCAATAAAGTCCAAATCCTTTACAGTTTGGCAAAGATAGAACCTACCGAAGTCAACATATTTCTTGATGTTATCCATGTATCTGAAATATTCCCTACCTCTAAGAGTATAAGTATTAATTGATGACAATTCCCTTATATTGTTCTTAATATACGAATCATATTTGAATGGCTCTGGAATTGCAGACTCTTGTGGTAGGTTTTTCTTGATGAATAGTAAACCAAGACCGTGAAGTGTTCTTACCTCAACGTTTTCCCTTTCCTTTGTTTTCTTTTTTAATTCGTTTACGATGTCAGTATTGAATGCGGTCAATAGAACCTTATTTCCTTCTGGAATGAAGTCCAAACATTTAACCAATGTGGTTGATTTACCACTACCAGCAGCAGCCTCAACTACAAGATGACCTTGCTCATGCTCAATCCAATCATAGATGGCTAATTGGTATGGACTCCAAGGATATTCAATTTTTTCAGCTTCTTTCTTTTTCCTAGACATTTTAACATATTTTTGCAAAGATATATAAAAAATGTCAGAAAAACAAAAAAATAAGGTAGGAATTTAATCCTACCCTATCTTTTTTAAACGTAGCTAAACTAAATAATTATAATATGAAAAAATTACTCGTCAGTGTCAAGCTGTCCCAAGAACTGCTTCATGTAGTTGCGGAACTGAGGATTGGTCTTGATGCTTTCCTTCATCTTTTTAACGAAGTCGGCTACTTGTGGGTCTCTCTCAATTTCCTCGTTCTTTTTCTTCTGAGCTTCTGCACGCTTGAACTCAATGATGCGCTTGTTCTTGTCATCAAGGAATCTCACAAGAGCATCCTTCGGTGCGTTCTCGATGTCAATCTCAGTGTCCCACTGATGCTTGCGGATGATGTAAGCAAGTTCATCACGAGTCTTCTCTGCGAAAGGAGAAGTAGGCTTCACTATTGGTCTCTGTGTATTACGTGGAGCTGCACCCATAGGCTGTCTGCGGCCAAACTCTCTTTCCATCTGCTCACGAATATGAGGAGGAATGAAGTTAGGGTCAAAACCACGTGGAGGCATGTCAGCCATTTCGTTTGGTCTCTGTGTGAAAGGATTAGGACGTGGCTCACGTCTTTCCTCAAACTGCGGACGCTCTACATGCGGATTGATGTTGTCGTAGCCACCAAGCGGTGTCTGCTCGATAGGCTTAATCTCGATAGCCAAGCCCAAAACCATGAACACCTTAATCAGTGTCTCAACACAGATGTCCTCTGCATTACCGTCAAGAATATCGTAGATTTCTTCAACGTCAACATTAATCTCTTCTGCAAGTTCCTCTGGAGTTGCGTCATTCTCATCCAAAAGGTTCTCAATCTTACTCTTGATGTCAGCCTTGTATTGGCTAATCCAGCCTTTGGCTGCGTTCTCAAATTCTCTATCCATTTTTTAATATTTTAAATTGTTTTACGATGCAAAGATATATCCTTTTTTTGAAAATTCAAAATTTTTAAGGAATTTTAACTATCTTCTTCCTCTTCTTTCAGTCTTTCCTTAATGATTTCGACCATTTTTTCATATATTGGAAGAAGTTGGTCATATGCGACAGTCTGTGAATGATAAGGAGAAACATCAAACGTAACGTTAGCATACTCTAGCGTATTCAAGAAATATGCGTAATCGGTTACGATGTCTTTGAATGCTGAAATATCACCCTTCATGCTACCGTAGAGAGCATAATCTAGTTCATCAACATACACGGTATCGTGAAGACATATTTTGATTCCTATCCTCCTATTCATGTCTTCCCTAGAAAGAACACCAACGCCATCATGGAAAGGATTCTCATCACCAAAGCGGTCAGTTTCCCTTTCGCCATTCTTGATGTCCCTTGCTGTGTTATCAAATGCTTCCTCTGGAGTTATCTTTTCATCGATATACCAATGGTCAAACAAATGTTGTCTGCCTATCTCAACCATCTTTTCATAAACTGAACGATGTTCCATTGTCAGTATGATTGAAACGTGGTCATGATGTTCGACATCACGTTCATACATTCTTTTATATATATCTACCAACTCAGTGATTTCTGGATGAGGATTTTTGTACTCCCTAACTTTAAATGTAATAATTCCCTCAAAGATTTTTAAGAGCTTTTCACACTGCTTTTTGTTATACAGTCCCCACTCATAATCCTTTTCCTCCTCTGGATGGTCTGTAAAATACTGCACTCTCTCTCTCAAATGGTCTATGGTAACACCATCCATGTCATGCATCAACTTGCAGAACTCTTCAAAAGTAATACCAGTGGCTTTTGTAAAGAACTGGCTGTTTGCATCATCTACGACCTTCTCAATGCCACCGTAATCATCATATTTACCAAAGAAAGGAAAGGCAAGAGGTGTATAGCCACTTCCAACTACACTGATTGGACAAGAATCGCTCTTGCCATATAAGTTCGATGTGTCGGCACACATGAACATTACAATGTCATCACCATATGTAATTGGAAGATGACTATAAAAACCTGTTCTATTAAAGCAACCCATATGCCTTTTTCCTCATTTCTATCAATAAATCGTTGACGAAATCAACATCAATAGTCTCTCTGATGGTAGAGTTTTCGATTGCCTTGTCAAGTGCTTCCTTGTCGGCATCAATCTTTGCCATAAGCTCGTCATACTCGAACTTGTGGTTTCTGATGTTCATAAGATACTCTCTGTCCTCAGTACGATTCAAGATAATACCTCTACCTTCGGCAATCTCCTTACCCATATGCATAAGACGCATACAATGCATCATATTCTTTGAGTCATAGTTCTTGTTAAGATTTGATTCATAACGCTTTGGGTTGCGGAACTTCTCCCAGTCCTTATACTCCTTATACTTCTTGCAATGGTCTTTGAAACCACTCTCGTTGTACACCATCCAACACAAAGGTTTCTCTCCCTTTGAAACAGAAGAACCTCTCATGTCTGTAGAGTTATCAAGACACATTCCACGATAATGCTTCACCTCTTGGTTTTTGTCGTACCATTCCCTAAGTGCTTTCTTATCCTTGATACCATAGAATTCTTTCACGAACTTTGCAAACCTTCTTGTCTGCTCAGGAACTTGACCATATCCAAACCATCCGAAGAAAAGGAGACCGAATACGTTTGCACCGAATGCTGCGATTTCAAAGTCCTCATACTTGATGATGTTCTCATGGATATGAGCACCCCAGTCATAGTACACACCATAGGTATCGTGCATATTTGGGATATGTACGAGTCCACAGAAGTCTTCCTCAAGACCACGATTGTCAAGCCAGTTTTCAATCTTGGTACTGCCTTGACCATAGAATGTATATGCGAAGTCAAACGGAGTAAGGCGTTCCGTAACTAGATTCACAATCTTCTTGTTCAAACCCCTTGCCTTATGAATCTGCTCGATTGCATATGACACAAACGGCTTGAAGCACTCCTTGGTGATGAATTGGTCTCTGTTCTCGAACAAAGGTCTCACAATGTCCGAAGGAGTTGTGATAATCTTGTCCTCTGGAACAAACAGTGCCTCCAATACTGTTGGATTTGACTTCAACAGCATATTGCAGAACTTACCAATCTCATACCATGTGGTATCGTTTCTTTCGTCAGAAACTTGGTCTTGATAGTCATTGCCAAGACCTATGACTGCTTCCTTGGGGGCGATAAAAAGACCACTTGTATCAACGTCTGAGTCTTCGTTGTTCAGACCGTACAAATGGCTACCCCTAACATATTCGTAAAGCAGTCTGCCATCTTTTGTAATTGTTTCAAAAGTATCCTTCATTTCTCTAAATGTATTTTCTGATGCAAATGTATGAAAAAAAATTGGATTAGCCAAAAACTAACCCAATCTTTTAATATTTTTTAAGGAAAGCCATGTAAAAACCTATATTCTTCTTCGGCTCTTTCGGCTTCCTTTATACATTCATTCATAAATAGGCATCCCCAACAATAGTCTATAGAGTCATCACCACAAACATCTATAGAACCAAAACAACAAGGTTTAATAACTAGCTTCATTTCTACAATATGTTAGCCAACATCCAAAAAGATATGGACACTTATCACATTTTGGTGGTGCTAGTGCATCAAGAGGGTCTTCCTTTCCATAGCAAGGAGGTCTAGCGGTTACTAGTAATTTCATTGTGGTATCTTCTGAATTGAATCATTATTTAACTCCACCTTGCAATCAAGATAGCGTTTTAACCTATTATATAATCTAATATTAAGAACACCATCCCTTATTGAAGCATTCTTCTCAGTCCAATGTCTATCTACCTCATACCTTGCAATGACGGTATCACCATCCATAACGTTGGTTATTCCGTCTATTTCCTTATACTTTATCATCACCAAATACAATTCTAGATTCGACATAACTGCGATTCTCACCAGTCAATATTGGCATTTCCTCGTCAATTATCCATTTATCTTCCTCATCCTTGATGATAGCAGTACCACGTTTCTCAACGGTAGATAGGTTATTCCAATTGATACCATACTTTTCAAACAGCATGTCTTGAACTTGGTTTGTGTTTTTACCATCAAGTTCCTTGTGCTTGAACCAAGCTTGACCAAGGCTGTTGATACTGTTTCTAGTGGCATCCTTCTGCCTCCAGAGGACGCAGTTGCATACATCGTTAATAGGAACATTGAAGCACCTTGCATCAAACATAGCACCCATTTCAATTGCCCTATTGTATGATTTCAGCAACTCATTGACTGAATTTGAAAGTTCCTCACCGTATGTTTCCTTGTCTGTGATAACCTTATAGTGCTCATTAACGAATTCACGTATTTTGTTATGGAAAATCCTATTGAAAGCCAATGTAGCCATAGAAGCAGCCACAGAACACATCTTCTGAACCTCATAGTCATACCAAGCTGATACATCGATAGCGTTGTAGTCAACAAGTATCAATGTAATCTCATCGGATTGTGTATATCCGAATACACAGCCTTGAATACTTTTACAAAGTTCAAGTGTTGTCTCTTGCATTGCTTCAATCATACGCTTATCAAAAGGCTTTGCAAAACCCCTTGTAAACGTGTGGAATGCCTTACCATCCAATCTGATGATTACTGGCATTCTTCTAACTAGTTTTGTCTTGGCTCTAAACTCATAGAACTCTTTCATTCTATCACCAAGACCGTCCTTAACTTTTCTACCCATAACAAAATATAAATGTTAAAAGGTGAGCAAATATTACTCACCTTTTTTTAGTTTTTACCACTCGAAATCATCCTCATCCCACCAATCAGTCTCACCGATAAGGTCGATGTTCATTGGAGGTGCTTCATTAAGCTTCTTGCGGATGGCGTTGCACCTGTGTGCTGTAACGCCTTCTGGTCTAGCGAGACCACGTTCTACACAGTCCTCACCAGCTGATACGAACTCATCGAAAAGTTGATGGTCGTATTCAAAGTCCTCACGATTATCGTAGTCACTTCTACGAGGTTCATCTATTGCGAACTCTGCTCCGAAACGAAGATTCTCGTCTGCTGGCTTTCCAGTAATTCCCCATTGAGGAATTGGTGCTGGTGGTATAAATGAGTGATTCTTAAACCTTGGAGGTGTAAAATCACGCTCTTGAGCTTTGCAGCACTTTGGCTTGCAAGTCTCCTTACGTTCACACTTCTTACTCTTTGGCTTATCGAAAGCCTCTTCAATAAGAGAGGTGATTTCTTCCATCACTGATTTCATTGATGGAAATCCGATAACAAAAATTTTTGCTTCCATAACTCTTAAATTAATTTACTTTCTGATTGTCTAATTTTTTAGTTTGACAATGCAAAGATATAGCTATTTTTTGAGAATTCCAAATTTTATCGTAACTTTTTTTAACTTTTATCTCCTTCCACCCATCCTAGCGTGACCACCACCGCCATGATGTCCTTGAGTCACCCTTGTAGAGCTTCTAGGGGTCATGTGTCCACCACTATGAGGCTTGTAAGTTCCACCACCATAACTAGGTCTTGGTCTGTTTCCACCATGATTTATACTTGGATGTCTGTTTGGGCTTCCGTGATGTGGTGTATAATGTCCTCCATGACCGTGATGTGGTTGATAGTGTCTATAGAAGTCTCTTGGAACTGGTCTATATCTATCTGGAGGTAATGGTCTAGCGTATCTATGGAAGTAATACCTATTATTATATATGTAAGGATAATAGTATAGGTCACGATAGATATAATACATTAGTAATCCTTCCGCATTGTATATTGGAGTACCATACCCAATAACAACGTCTACACTAACACCATCGTAAACTCCGTCAATCTGTGCTTGAGCTGGAGTTATACAAGAAGATAATGTGAAGCACATCATCAAAGCTGCTAAAATACCAATAATCTTTTTCATAAGCAATTAAGTTTTTAAATAACTATTGCAAAGATATGGGTTTATTTCCTAAAAAACAAGGCGTTATAGTAGATTTAGGGAATTTCTGACAAGAAATATGAAAAACCATATTCACCGTAGGGAAAACTATATTAGCTATTTTTATTCTTCTCACGATATTCCTTAGCTTTTAATCTCAATTCTTCTTTGTGTAGTTCTCTATACTCTTTTTTCTTTGCTAAAATTTCTTCTCTGTGTTCTTCACGATATTTTTTATTATATTCTAGTTTTTTCTCTTTGTTTAGTGTATAACATTCTCTACCCTTTTCTCTCATTTCTTCTAAATGTTCTTGATAATATTTTTTAAAAGCTAGTCTATTATACAATTTTTTTTCTTCGTGATTTTCATAATATTTCTTTTTTATTTCCTCTTTGTGAGATTCACGGTATTTTTTTTCCCTTTCCCTTATTTTTTCTTTATTTTTTTCATAATATCTTTTTGCTTGGTCACGGTGTGTTGCATTATATATCCTTCGTTCTTCTTTGTGTGTTCTATTGTATTCTATCTTGTATTGTTTTGCACGTTCTTTTTTTTCTTCATCAGTAAGGGTTGATGGTTTTAATTGTCCACCTATTTGCCCACCATACGATTTATTTAAAACGGTATATTCTTTATTTTCTTTGTAATATTTTATCCAATATTTTTCACGTTCAATACCATCTTCAATGTTTAAATCACTTTCGATTATAATCATTTTAGGATGCTCAACATAATGTTCACTACTAAACTGGTATGTTTTTTCGCTTTCTCTGTGTTTGTGTTGGTAATGTCTTCCCTTTGGGTTCACTGTTCTACCAATGTAGATTGTATTAAATTCTTCCCAAAGGTAAATATAAATGTTGTCTCTATTTTCTCTCATATTACTATATCTTTCTATATAATAAATAGTGAGAAATTTTAAAAAGTCAACAAAATTTACATAAAAGGTTTAGGGAATCCCCTATTTGAGTACGACTTTCCCTAATTTCTTATTGTAGAGAAAACTACCGTTATTTTTTAACGTTTGCGCTAGGATTAAGTATTCTGCCACTGTGACTTTTTTTGAATCCCTATCCATAGGCAGAACATTACATTCTGAATCTCCTTTTGTGTGTATGGATATGTTTTTGCCAAGGAAGCCTATTGCCATTTTGTAGCTATTGTTTTCCTTGCGCACATAATCCGTTGGTTTTCTTTCAAAGTCATCAATCAAAAACCAAAGGTTCTTTTTGCGTATGTGTAGTTTCTTGGGTTCAAAGTCCATATCCGAAAATAATTCCAACTGTTTTCCTTCCATAAGGCAAAGATATAAACAATATTTTAGAATTCAAAATCAGAAATGTTAAAAAACAAAAAAAAGGAGACTTAACTGCCTCCATTGTAATATTTCATAACTTTCCTATAATATTCACCGCTTCTGTGTTTCCAGTCCCCATAGAATCCGCTGTTCCAGCATCTAATAGCTTTTTCTATGCTGTGTTCTGGATTGAAATGTTCTTGTAGTAAAACAAACATTTCCTTTGATTTTTCAACGCTATATCTATCATCCCACCTAGAGCTTCTTGTCTTGCCCTTCTTGTCGTAGGTATAACGTTTTGTAGATTTCCTCGCCTTGAGGATGTCATTGCACTCCTTCACCAAAATTGGTGTGATTTGTAATATTCCAGCGCAGTCACCGTTTGGATTGTGTGCTTTCGCATTACCTTTACTTTCAACTTGTATGATGGCATTGATTACCTTTGTCCAATCATACGATTCTTTTTGTGCAGCCATGCTAATAGGAAGCATCAACATGCACATTAAAATTAATTTTTTTAATCTCATCATTTACAAATTTACGTGAGGCTCGGCTGTAGTATGCTACATGCCGATTTGGTGACGATATGTGAGAGAGAGTTACGTCACCGTCTCCTCTTAGTTTAAAAATTATAGTTCGTTAGGCTTCCATACCTTGTAACCTTGTTGTTATACCAATCATTCAATAACTGGTTGATGAAGCCTTTTCTTTCCTTATCGTTTGTTATTCTATTATAAAATTCCTTATCTAAGTTGTCTAATACATCTTGTTTCCAAACTGTTTTCTTGGTAGGTACACCATTTGACTTCTTAACGAATACACCAACAATGTTTCCACTACCATTATCATATGTGGCACGCATATAGTTATCCTCAAGGAACTTAGTACCGTGACTAACATGTTCACTGTAACTATTTTCCTTGATGACCATTTGCTCTATTTTCTTTATACCGTTTTCTGATAGAATGAATGTTTTCATACGAATTAACATTTATTACTATAAATATAAGCTAATCATCTTTTTGCTCAAAGGCATCAGATAAAATATAGCTTCTGGTATTCTGAAAACTTCTACAAACCCTAATCTCTGCCAGTAATTATGGCTCTTTAAGTCGATTTCAACCCCACACCATATAAAGTCATAGTTTGCAGCTAAGAACTCAAGGTTGAAGAGCAACATCTTCTTATCGAGATTAGTTCCCCTCAGTCTTTCGTCAATAATGAATGAGTGACCGTTTATCTGTTTAAAGTCCTCAAAGTATTGAGTGAGACCACTTTCAAAGAACGATATAGGCGAACCTATCTTGATTGGACATTCGCAGAATATGAGCAGTCCATATATTTCATTTGTTTCCTTGTCAACCAACTTTATTGATTCATCCAGTATTGCATTGGATTGTGTCAACTGCATTAATGCTTCTCCATCAGATGACAAGTCGAAAGCCTTAGCCAAAGTCTTACAAATCTGGTCTAGGTCTTCCTTGGAGGTCTTTTTAATTTCAACCTTCCCCAACAAGTCGTTTTTCGTTAAGTCGTTGTCAACGAGCTTGTTGCATAAATCTATCATCATAAAGATTTTCGATTTACGGATGCAAAGATACGAAAAAAAATTGAAATAACCAAATTTTTAACGTATTTTTAACTTATTTTTACGAAAAAAGGGAGATAAAACAAGTCACCTCCCCTTTTGTTAACTATAAAATATTTGAAAAAACTATGAGCATTATCTAATTATAATTTCTCCGCTTTCGCAAGAGGCACTGAAGGTATAATTTGGTTTGTAATCGTTCTCCAACATAAGCTCTGTAATTTTATCCTCAATATTGTTCTGGATAAGTCTTATGATTGGTCTTGCTCCAAATTCCTTATTCTTGATAGCTTCTGCATGTAGATAATCTACTACTTCATCAGTATAACTAATATTATATTCTATATTATTTAATCTATTATTAAATTTATTTATTTCTAATTTAACAATATTCTTTAGATTATCATCTGTTAATGCATTAAAATATACTATTTGGTCTAATCTATTAAGGAACTCTGGCGTAAATTTCTTCTTCAACTCCTTATCGATGATTGACTTCTTATTGTTTTCTTCATTGCTTACGAAACCTAGTCCATTACCAAGTTCAGCAGCCTTTCTAGCACCAATATTTGATGTCATGAGTACGATTACGTTCTTAAAGTTGACAATCTGACCAGAACTATCTGTAAGTCTTCCCTCATCGAACAACTGCAAGAATATATTGTAAACCTCTTGGTCAGCCTTCTCAATCTCATCCAACAAAAGTACACAATGCTGTTTATGCTTAATCTGTTCCGTGAGTTGTCCACCATTCTCATAACCAATATATCCTGGTGCTGCACCTGTCAACTTGGCAACTGAGTTCTTCTCAGAATATTCAGACATGTCAATTCTGATAAGTGCCTTTTCATCACCGAAGATTTCTTCTGCAAGCTTCTTCGCTATGAGAGTCTTACCACTACCAGTTGGGCCTACCATCAAGATATTTGCCATTGTCTTGTTCTTATCACCAAGTCCGACCTTGTTTCTCTTAATGACTCTACAAACACTGTCAACAGCCTCATCTTGTCCTATGATGCTTTCCTTGAGGATGTCATCAATGTGGGCTATCTTTGCTCTTTCACTTGAAGACAATTTACTTACTGGAATCTTTGTAATCTCAGACACTACATCTGCAACATCACCCTCAGTTATGTCAATCGTAGCCATCTTGAGATTCTTAATGTCTCTCTTATAGTCTGCTAGGTCTGAGGCTAGTACATTCTCCTCAATGGTCAATGAGTCAATCTTCTCAAACTCACCATTATTGAGAGCTTCTGCCTTTTCATCCTCGATTTGTCTCATTCTCTTCTTTGTATTCTGGATTTCAATTGGTTCTCTGTCAACAAGGGCTGTCTTAGCACCAGCAAGGTCAATGATGTCGAATGCTGAATCTGGCAAGCTTCTGTCCGTTATGTATCTATCAGCCAACGTTACAGCCTTTTCAATAGCCTTTTCATCGTACCTCACATTATGGAAGTCTTCATAATATCTCTTGTTCTCATTCAATACTGTTATGGTGTCTTCAATTGAAGTTGGCTCAATGATGATTTTTTGGAACTTTCTTGAAATCTGCACATTGTTCTCAATGGCGTTTCTATATTCCTTAAACGTGGTTGTTCCAATGACCTTAACAGCACCTTCTGAAAGGATTTCCCCAATCATACCGCTAATATCCGTATCCTTTTCCTTGCTGCCACTCTTCAACACAGTATGTATGTCATCAAGGAATAGTATATATCTATCAGATGCTTGCAGTGAATCGAAAAGACTCTTTATTCTTTCCTCGAACATACCCCTGAAGTGAGTTCCGCTTACCAATGCCATTGGGTTAAGCATGACAATTTCCTTACCCTCAAGTACGCTTGGTACTTTACCCTCTTCAATGAGTTTCGCAAGACCGTATACGATGGCAGTCTTACCACATCCTCCTTTACCGACAAGGATTGCATTGTTCTTCTTTCTCCTTGAAAGAACCTTTACTATTTCCTCAATCTCTTCCTTTCTTCCGATAATGTCATCAATCTTGCCGTTTTTTGCCATATTGTTAAGATTGGTGGTATATTGTTCAATTGATGAATCAGAAGATGACATGCTGATTGTCTTTGTGTTTACTTGACTCTTCAATGGGATATTTCCG